>ENA-OQAN01000079-OQAN01000079.1-human-gut-metagenome-genome-assembly--contig:-NODE-79-length-48995-cov-2.871368_pt1 | contig 48995 bp, 61 predicted proteins | sample MGYA00242735_ERZ504527 | MGnify/ENA primary metagenome ERZ504527 (study PRJEB26092, sample SAMD00036230) | human gut metagenome | host: Homo sapiens | study: EMG produced TPA metagenomics assembly of... | reverse complement strand
CGAATTCTTTTGTTTCAAAACGGCCCGAAAACGTTTTTTTTAAAAAGGCCGAAGCCTTTTTCCCGGTTTCTCAAAGCATACCTTGCTTTTTCAGCTCATCTACTGCAATCTCCAGTTCACGATACCAGTCTTCACCAAATTTACGGATCAGAGGTTCGCGAAGGAACTTATAGACAGGTACATTTTCCTTTTCACCCAACAGGACAGCAGCCTTACAGACATCCCAGCGATGATAATTCACAGCCTTATAGGGACCATAATCTCCCACACGAACCGGATAAAGATGACAGGAAACAGGTTTGTAGAAATCCGTCTTTCCGGCCCGGAAAGCTTTCTCTATGGCGCAATAACAGTAACCACGTTCATCGTAACAGGTAAAGACACAATCCTTACCGCCGACAATCGACGTAACCAGATCACCTTCGCTATCCGTATAAACCACTCCCTGACGGTCAATAACTTCCCGCGCTTCGGGACTCAGTTCCTCCCAGATTACGGGAAGGACTTCCTCAAGCTTTTCCACTTCTTCCAGTTCTACCGGTGCTCCGGCATCACCTTCTATGCAACACTCTCCCTTACAGGCATCCAGATCGCAGAGAAATTTCTCACGCAGGACGTCAAGGCTCACCACTACATCATCTATCTGTATCATATTCTGTTCGTTATCGGTTAGATTGAAACACCTTGCAAAAGTACAAAAAATCCAAGAGACAACAAGCCCTCCGGCAGAAAGTAAATTCCGGGCCGGAGGGCTTGCGATAAATTATGTAGAATCGTCAGAGGCGGTTTACTTAATCAGATCCTTACCTGTCATTTCAGCAGGCTGAGGCATACCGAGGATGTGCAGGATAGACGGTGCAACGTCAGCCAGTACACCATTCTCAACTTTTGCATCCTTGTTGTCTGTTACATAAACAAAAGGCACAGGATTCAGAGAGTGAGCAGTGTTCGGAGTTCCGTCTGCATTCAGTGCATGATCAGCGTTACCGTGGTCAGCGATGATGATCACTTCGTAACCGTTAGCTTTTGCTGCTTCTACTGTATCTTTCACACAGTTGTCGATTGCAACCACAGCCTTTTCGATAGCTTCATAGATACCGGTATGACCCACCATGTCACCATTTGCATAGTTCACAACGATGAAGTCATATTTCTGGGTTCCGATAGCTTCAACCAGTTTATCCTTCACTTCGTAAGCACTCATTTCAGGTTTCAGGTCATAAGTAGCTACTTTCGGAGAAGGAACCAGGATACGGTCTTCCTGATCATACGGAGTTTCACGTCCACCATTGAAGAAGAAGGTTACGTGTGCGTATTTTTCAGTTTCTGCAATATGCAGCTGAGTCTTGCCGTTATTTGCCAGATATTCTCCCAGAGTATTCTGAACGTTTTCCTTGTCGAACAAGATATGTACGCCCTTGAAAGAAGCATCATACGGAGTCATGCAATAGTACTGCAAGCCCGGAATTGTATGCATGCCCTGTTCCGGCATATCCTGCTGAGTCAGAACGATAGTCAGCTCTTTCGCACGGTCGTTACGATAGTTGAAGAAGATCACTACATCGCCTTCCTTGATGGTTCCGTCGAAACCGCCGTTTACAATCGGCTTGATGAATTCGTCAGTTACACCTTCATCGTAAGATTCCTGCATGGCCTGTACCATGTCGGTAGCAACCTTACCCTGACCGTTAACCAGCAGATCATAAGCTTCCTTCACACGTTCCCAACGTTTGTCGCGGTCCATTGCATAGAAACGTCCTACGATAGAAGCGATACGTCCGGCAGACTGTGCACAGTGAGCAGTCAGCTGTTCGATGAAGCCTTTTCCGCTCTTCGGGTCTGTATCACGTCCGTCCATGAAACAGTGGATGAAAGTAGTGTCCTGCAAACCGTATTCCTTAGCAATGTCGCAAAGTTTGAACAGATGATCAAATGAAGAGTGAACACCTCCATTAGAAGTCAATCCCATGAAGTGGATGTTCTTTCCGTTTTCTTTAGCGTATGAGAAGGCTGAAACGATTTCCTTGTTCTGCAGGATGCTGCCGTCAGCGCAGGCACGATTGATCTTTACCAGGTCCTGATAAACAATACGTCCGGCACCGATATTCAAGTGACCCACTTCTGAGTTACCCATCTGTCCGTCAGGCAAACCAACATTTTCACCGCTTGCCTGAAGCTGTGAGTGAGGATAGTTGGCCAGCAGACTGTCCCAATAAGGAGTGGGAGTATTGAAAATCACATCGTCCTTCTGATGGTCGCCACAACCCCAACCATCCAGAATCATTAAAAGAGCTTTCTTAGCCATAATCTTATGTTTTTAAGTTGATAATGTTCCTTTGTTTACAACGTGCAAAGGTACAAAAATCCGAAGCACCTGCGAAACTTTTTACCATTATTATCATTTTCCAGCCAGCTTCCCGAACGAGAAGAACCCGAAAGTGAACACATTGAAAAATAAATCGTAATTTTGCAGCGTTTATTATCCAACTACAATGAATACAAAAGAAATACCCGTACTGCTCCTGACCGGTTATCTGGGCAGTGGAAAAACAACTCTGGTAAACCATATCCTTTCCAACCAAAAGGGAATCCGCTTTGCGGTTATTGTCAACGATATCGGTGAAGTAAACATTGATGCCGACCTGATTCAAAAAGGGGGCGTCGTAGGCAAAAAAGACGAAAGTCTCGTCTCCCTGCAGAACGGCTGTATCTGCTGTACGCTGAAGGCTGACCTGATCGAACAGATTCTGGAACTCATGAAGCAGCAGCGTTTCGACTATATCGTCATCGAAGCCAGCGGTATCTGCGAACCGGAACCTATTGCCAATACAATCTGTTCCATTCCCCGACTGGGAGGGGCTTACATCAAATACGGCATCTGTCGTCTCGACAGCATCGTAACTGTCGTGGATGCCTTGCGCCTGCAGGATGAATTTGCCTGCGGCGATAACCTTACCCGCCCGAACATCGGCGAGGAAGACATCGAGAATCTGATTGTCCAGCAAATAGAATTCTGTAACATCATTTTGCTGAACAAAGCTTCGGAAATCAGTCCGGAAGAATTGAAACGGATTCGTCAGATCATCCGTACGCTGCAACCTCGCGCAGAGATCATCGAATGTGATTACTCGAATGTGGAACTGGAAAAGATTCTTCATACGCATCTGTTCAATTTTGAACAGGTCGCAACTTCTGCCGGATGGATCCGGGGCATCGAACGTCCTGCAACGGAAGAAGAAGAACTGCAGGCTCATCCGGGACATCACCATCATGAAGAGGAACATCATCACCATGAGGAAGGTCATCATCACGAAGAAGGACACCACCATGAACACCACCACGAGGGAGGAGAAGTGGAGGAATACGGCATCAGTACATTTGTGTACTACCGGCGTCCCGCCTTCGATATCCACAAGTTCGACCATTTCATTGCCACCCGCTGGCCCAAGAATGTAATCCGTACCAAAGGCGTGTGCTATTTCAAGCACAATCCTGACATGTCTTTCCTGTTTGAACAGGCCGGAAGACAGAAAAAGCTGACGGAAGCAGGCTTGTGGTATGCCACAGCACCTGAGGAAGACCTAATTGCACTTATGCAGCAGGAACCGGACTGATGCGTGACTGGGATGAACATTACGGAGACCGCATGGAAAAACTGGTTTTCATCGGACAAAATCTGGATAAAAAACAACTGACACGCGATCTGGACGCTTGTCTGGACGAGTAAGCATTTACAAGATATGAACAGCCCCTGTTAATAACTTTGCGGCTATTAACAGGGGCTTGTTTATTGGGTAATATAGCATTTACCGAATTCAGAAATCAAAGGAAAGCTGTCCGTCACCAGTCAGATTGAAACTCATGCGGTGATAGGGCGTTACACCCCATTTTTTGATCGCCTCCCGATGCTTGACGGTCGGATATCCTTTATTGCTCTTCCAGTCGTATGCAGGATATTCCTCAGCCAGACGGTTCATATAGTCGTCACGATAAGTCTTGGCCAGAATAGATGCCGCTGCAATTGAAAGATACTTTCCGTCTCCTTTGACAATGGTCGTATGGGGAATATCCGCATACTTGTTGAAACGGTTGCCGTCAATCAGCAGATGCTGCGGACGGATCTTCAACTGATCAATGGCCCGGTGCATGGCCAGAAACGAAGCATTCAGAATATTAATCCGGTCTATCTCCTCCGGAGTCACCACACCGACAGCCCAGGCCAAAGCCTCACGCTCAATCACTTCACGCAAGGCATAGCGTTGTTTTTCGGTCAGCTTTTTGGAATCATTCAGCAGTTCGTTCCTGAAATCATGGGGAAGAATGACGGCAGCCGCATAAACAGCCCCCGCCAGACAGCCTCGTCCAGCCTCATCACAGCCGGCCTCTGTCAGTTCCTGATGTAAATAAGGTAATAACATAATCCCTCTCTTTAACAGCGAATCAGGCTCAGAACATCTTCGCAACCCGCTGAATACCTTCAACCAGGTAATCAATTTCCGCTTTCGTATTATACAGACCAAAGGAAGCACGGGCTGTTCCTTCTACTCCCAGGCGGTGCATCAGCGGCTCGGCACAATGGTGTCCCGTACGGATGGCAATGCCCAGCCGGTCGAGTAAAGTACCCAGATCCAACGGATGAATATTACCGACCTGGAAAGAAATGACACCTTCCCGATGCGACGGATTTCCGAAGATATGCATATCCGGAATTTCGCTTAAACGCTGGAGGCATACTGTGTCAGTTCATGCTCATAAGCAGCAATACGATCCATTCCGATGGTACTTACATAATCAAGAGCACGTGCCAAAGCGGTTGTTCCTACATAATCGGGAGTACCGGCCTCAAACTTCAGAGGAAGTTCCGCAAAGGTTGTACCGGAGAAGCTGACCGTATGGATCATTTCTCCTCCACCTGATAGGGCGGCAAACGGTCAAGCCATTCTTCTTTCCCATAGAGTACACCGATTCCTGTCGGACCATATACCTTGTGTCCGCTGAACACATAAAAGTCAGCATCCAGTTTCTGAACGTCCACCGGCTGATGAGGAACCGCCTGGGCTCCGTCCACCAGTACCGGAACACCATGGGCATGTGCGCGGGCTACAATCCGTTCTATCGGATTAACCGTCCCCAGCACATTCGAAACATGTGCTACCGAAACCAGTTTGGTACGCGGAGTAAACAGCTGTTCCAGCGCATCTTCCATCAGTTCTCCACGATCATCGATCGGAATCACCCGAATCACAATGCCGGAGCGCTCTGCCTGCAATTGCCAGGGAACAATATTGCTGTGATGTTCCATCTGCGAAACAATGACCTCGTCACCCGGTTTCATCTGGCCGGCCACAAAACTGGAAGCCACCAGATTGATACTCTCTGTCGTTCCACGGGTGAAAACAATTTCACGGGTAGAACGGGCATTGATGAAACGACGTACCGTCTCGCGTGCAGCTTCATGCAACTCTGTAGCCTGCTGAGACAAGAAATGCACTCCGCGATGTACATTGGCATTCACGGAATAATATTCATTCACAATGGCATCCACCACACAGCGTGGCTTCTGGGTCGTAGCCCCGTTGTCCAAATACACCAGGGGCTTGCCGTATACATCCCGGGAAAGGATCGGAAAGTCTTCCCGGATACGGGCTACATCATATTGCATGGAAATGGATTTTTCCTGAGTCATGATCTATCTATTTCAAAATTACTTACATAATGCACATCCGCGGCACTTGCTCAGCTCGCCCCGGAAACGTTTTTCCACCAGCTGGTGCAAACGGTCACGCAAAGCTTCCATCCGGATGCGGTCGGTCACTTCGTTGACAAAGGCAAACATCAGCAAGAGACGAGCTTCACGCAGGCTTACACCACGCTGCTGCATATAGAACAGTGCATTCTCATCCAGCTGTCCTACCGTAGCACCATGAGAACATTTTACATCGTCTGCATAAATTTCCAGCTGAGGCTGTGTATACATACGTGCTTCACGGGTCACGCACAAATTCCGGTTGGTCTGAAGCGAAGAAGTACGTTCTGCGCCCGGACGAACCAATACCTTACCGGCAAATGCTCCAACGGCACGTTCATCAAGTACATACTTGAATAACTCATTGCTGGTACAAGCCGGTGCACGATGATCAATAAAGGTATGATTATCTACCTGCTCGTCACGGTCAGCAATTGCCATACCACAAAGATCAACTTCTGCTCCCGGACCATCCAGAACTACATGTACTCTGTTACGTGTCGTTCCGTTATGCAAGGTAACGCCATTCAGCAATACCCGGCTTCCAGCAGACTGATGTACATACAGGTTACTGAAACGAACGGTACTGTAATGCGTTTCCTCCAGCTCGTAAAGATCCAGTGATGCATTTTCACCGACAAAGACTTCTGCCACCTGGGTAGAAAGGAAATTCACCTCATCCATTGCGTGATCACAGATCAGCAGTTTGGCCTGAGCTCCTTCCTCCAAAATTATCAGCAAGCGGCGGTTGACCAAAGTAGCCACATCCGCACGCAAGATATTCACCAACTGGATCGGCCGTTCTACAACCACGCCTTTGGGGACATACATCACAACACCATCCTGAGCAAACAAAGTATTGAAAGCTGCCAGTGCATCTTCCGAAGTATCTGCCAGATGTGCATAATATTTTTTTTATCAGCTCCGGACGACGAGTGGCTATTTCGCACAGACTGCCGAATTCCACACCTTCCGGAAGAGAAGCTGTCGGAGAGTCATGGCGGTCGAATGCATCATTCACAACAAAATAAAGTGAAGTACTCATGTTCGGTACATCACACTTGAACACCTCATACGGATTAACCGGAATCTCCAGACGATTCAGGTTCAACCCATAATCGGGAGCAAAATACCGTCCTACATCCGTATACTTGTAATCCTCCTGCTTACGAGTTGGGAAACCCAGACGCTCAAAATCAGCAAAAGCTTTCGAACGCGGAGCATTCAGTACCTCGGCACTGTGACGGCAAATCATGGCCTCATACTGAGTAAAAAGGTCTATGTATTGTTGTTCGGGTCTTTCCATAATCATTCTCCTAATTCTTTCTTGATCCAGTCGTAACCTCTTTCTTCCAGTTCCAGAGCCAGTTCAGGACCGGCAGTCTTCACAATGCGTCCTTTGTAAAGCACATGAACAATATCCGGTTTGATATAATCCAGCAAGCGCTGGTAGTGAGTAATAACGATACAACTGGTTTGAGGAGTTTCAGTTTATTGACTCCTTCGGCCACAATACGCAAAGCGTCAATATCCAGACCAGAGTCTGTTTCATCCAGAATACTCAGTTTCGGTTCCAGCATGGCCATCTGGAAAATCTCGTTTCGTTTCTTCTCTCCACCTGAGAAACCTTCATTGACGGAACGGTTTGCCAGTTTGCTGTCCAGTTCCACAATTTCCCGTTTCTGGCGCATCAGTTTCAGAAACTCACTGGCTGTCAGTGCGGGAAGGCCTTTATATTTGCGCTGTTCATTCACAGCAGCACGCATGAAGTTCACCATGCTTACTCCCGGAATTTCCACCGGATACTGGAAAGAAAGGAACAAACCTTCATGGCTGCGGTCTTCAGGCGACAAGGCCAACAGATCCTTTCCACCAAAAGTTACAGAACCTTTTGTTACTTCGTAAGCAGGATGTCCTACCAGCACATTGCTCAATGTACTCTTTCCGGAACCGTTGGGTCCCATGATTGCATGTACTTCACCTTCCTTGACTGTCAGGTTGATACCTTTCAATATTTCTTTGCCGTTGATGCTGGCATGCAAATCTTTTATCTCTAACATATACTAATCTATCTAATTAAGAATATCTTCTTCTTTTCCTAACCCACACTTCCTTCCAGAGAAACAGACAACAATTTCTGTGCCTCAACAGCAAACTCCATAGGCAATTTGTTGAGCACTTCCTTGGCATATCCGTTTACAATCAGCCCGATTGCATCTTCTGTGTTAATTCCACGCTGATTACAATAGAACAGCTGATCCTCTGAAATCTTGGACGTCGTAGCTTCATGTTCAACAATAGCTGTCTCGTTATGGATATCCATATACGGGAAAGTATGTGCACCACACTGGCTGCCCAACAGCAAAGAATCACACTGGCTATAGTTACGTGCATTATCTGCGCGTTCAGACACTCTTACCAGACCCCGGTAGGAATTCTGGCTTTTTCCGGCACTGATACCCTTGCTGACAATAGTCGAACGCGTATTCTTACCTAAATGAATCATCTTGGTACCTGTATCAGCCTGCTGGAAATTATTCGTAACAGCAACGGAATAGAATTCAGCCGTTGAGTTATCTCCACTCAAGATACAGCTGGGATATTTCCAGGTAATTGCAGATCCGGTCTCCACCTGTGTCCATGACAGCTTGCTGTCTACACCCTTGCAATTTCCTCGTTTTGTTACAAAGTTATAGACACCTCCCTTTCCTTCTGCATCTCCCGGATACCAGTTCTGCACAGTCGAATATTTCACTTCCGCACGATCCAGCACCACGATCTCTACAATGGCCGCATGCAACTGGTTCTCATCACGCATCGGAGCCGTACATCCTTCCAGATAAGAGACATAGCTGTCATCATCTGCAACGATCAGGGTACGTTCAAACTGACCAGTATTAGCAGCATTGATTCGGAAATACGTAGACAGCTCCATCGGGCAACGTACGCCTTTAGGTATGTACACAAAAGATCCGTCACTAAACACAGCCGAGTTCAGGGCAGCAAAGAAATTGTCCCGATAGCCTACCACTGATCCCAGATATTTCCGTACCAGATCCGGGTGTTCGCGTACAGCCTCACTCATGGAACAAAAGATAATTCCTTTCTCCATCAAAGTTTCCTTGAAAGTTGTCTTGACAGAAACCGAGTCCATGACCGCATCTACAGCCATTCCGCTCAAAGCCATCTGTTCTTCCAAAGGAATACCCAACTTATTAAACGTCTTCAAAAGTTCAGGATCTACCTCATCCAGACTCTTGGGACCCTCCTTCTTCTGGGTAGGATCTGCATAATATGAGATAGCTTGATAATCAATTTCGGGGATATTCAGATGTGCCCATGTAGGCATTTCCATCGTCAGCCAGTGACGGTATGCCTTCAGACGGAACTCCAACAGCCATTCCGGTTCTCCCTTCTTGCAGAGATCAGCCGTACCACATCTTCATTCAACCCTTTCTCGATAATATCAGTATGAACATCCGTCGTAAAGCCGTATTTATACTTCTCTTGCGTCAGTTCTTTTACATATTTATTGGGTTCTTGTTGCATATATCAGTATCTATTAATTGTTTAGTCGCATCCTTGATTACAGGAATAAAACTCCGGAGAGACTCTCCATCGAATAATATAACACGGATTCCTTCTTTTTTGTTGACTGAATCAGGCTGTCTTCCGAATCTATGTATTCAATCAGAGCAATCACCAGACTGATCAACAGAATGTATTTCAAGGCTCCCAGTCCGGCTCCCAACCATCGGTTTACAAATCCCAGATGAATTGAATCAACAGCCTTTGTCAGCAAAGTTGCAGCCAGAGATAATCCGACAGGCACAACCAGCCAGATAAGCAGGAAAGCCAGTCCACGGGCAAAAGTCAATGATGTTCCGTTTCCATAGCGAGTTTCTCTCCCACAGAAGCATACAGTGCCCGTGCAACCAACAAGCCTGCCACCAGTCCAACTACCGAAGCCAGCTGACGGATAAACCCTTTGGAAAATCCGACAACGGCCCCCAGGCCTACAATGGCTATCATAATCCAATCGATGGTTTGCATATCCCTCCACATGAAAAAATGGGAACCGGAAACTGAAGACCGGACAGGCATTCCGCCAGACCCTTCCATTCAAGTTCCAGTTCCCACCTTATATATTATAGCAACCGCTTAGAGCGTCTGCTTAACTTCAACTTCTTCGTAGGTTTCGATCACGTCTCCCACTTTCAGATCGTTACATCCTGCCAGGCTGATACCGCATTCGAAGTTCGTTCCAACTTCTTTCACGTCATCCTTAAAGCGTTTCAATGCATTGATATTTCCTGTAAAGACTACAATACCATCACGAATCAGACGAGCCTTATCCGTACGTTTCACCTTACCGGTCTTAACCATCGCACCGGCAACCATTCCGACCTTGCTGATGTTAAATACTTCACGCACTTCGATAGTAGCAGTCACCTGTTCCTTCAATGTCGGAGCCAACATACCTTCCATTGCAGACTTCACTTCCTCTATCGCATCGTAAATAATAGAATATTTACGGATATCTACACCTTCCTGTTCAGCCAGTTTCGCTGCATTGGAAGAAGGACGTACCTGGAAGCCGACGATAATTGCATCAGATGCAGCAGCCAGAGATACATCAGACTCTGAAATCTGTCCAACACCCTTGTGGATTACATTTACCTGAATCTGTTCTGTTGACAACTTGATCAGAGAGTCGCTCAAAGCCTCAACTGAACCGTCCACATCACCTTTCACAATTACATTCAGTTCATGGAAATCACCCAGAGCCAGACGGCGACCCACTTCATCCAGCGTAAGCATCTTCTGCGTACGCAAGCCCTGTTCACGCTGCAACTGCTCACGCTTATTTGCAATTTCACGAGCTTCCTGATCTGTATCAAATACATGGAAAGTATCACCAGCCGCAGGAGCACCGTTCAATCCCAGGATCAGAACCGGTTCTGAAGGTCCTGCTTCTTTCAAACGCTGGTTACGTTCGTTAAACATCGCCTTAACCTTTCCGTACGAAGTTCCGGCCAGTACAATATCACCTACATGCAGTGTACCGTTGGAGATCAATACTGTTGCCACATAACCACGTCCCTTGTCCAGAGATGATTCGATAATGGAACCAGTAGCCTTACGGTTCGGGTTTGCCTTGAGGTCAAGCATTTCAGCTTCCAGCAATACCTTTTCCAGCAATTCCTTGACACCGGTACCTTTCTTGGCTGAAATATCCTGAGACTGGTATTTACCACCCCATTCTTCCACCAGGAAGTTCATGGCAGCCAGTTCTTCCTTGATCTTATCCGGATTGCATTCGGTTTATCCACCTTGTTGATTGCAAAAACAATAGGTACACCGGCAGCCATTGCATGGTTGATCGCTTCTTTGGTCTGCGGCATCACATTGTCATCGGCAGCAACAATAATAATTACCACGTCGGTTACTTTCGCACCACGTGCACGCATGGCAGTAAATGCTTCGTGTCCCGGAGTATCCAGGAAAGTAATACGGCGGCCATCCTCCAGCTTCACATTATATGCACCGATATGCTGAGTAATACCTCCGGCCTCTCCGGCAATTACGTTGGCTTTACGGATATAGTCCAGCAAAGAAGTCTTTCCGTGGTCGACATGTCCCATCACTGTTACAATCGGGGCACGCGGCTGCAGATCTTCTTCCGCATCAGCCTCTTCTTCAATAGCCTGTGCAACTTCTGCACTGACATATTCTGTCTTATAGCCAAATTCCTCAGCCACCAGATTAATAGTCTCGGCATCCAGACGCTGGTTGATTGAAACCATGATACCCACACTCATACACGTAGAGATAATCTGAGTAACAGGGACATCCATCATGTTTGCGAGCTCATTTGCTGTCACAAACTCTGTCAGCTTCAGAACTTTGCTTTCTTCCAGTTCCAGTTCTTCCTGTTCCAGCTGACGGTTCTGTATGTTTTCGCGCTTTTCTTTTCTATACTTAGAAGCCTTGCTCTTCGTCTTACCAGTAAGACGTGCCAAAGTTTCTTTTACCTGGCGAGCTACATCCTCATCACTCACTTCAGTCTTAACCACCGGTTTCTGAAGCGATCCTTAGCATGTTTGCCACTGCCTTGTTTTGCGTCCGACTTACCTGCAGCATTTTTATCTGCACGTGAAACCGGAGACGCTCCCATATTACCAGTAGCATTTATATCTACCCGTTCCTTGTTGATCCGGTTTCTTTTTTTCTTTTTGGTTCCGTCATCAGCCATCATCTTATCCGTCTTTTCATCTGTTTTCCGGATTTCGCGAATGATGGCATCCTTCATTTGCTTACGCTGTTCCTGACGTTGTTTGTCTTTTTCCTCCGTTCCTTTCTCTTTTCTTCTTTCGACTTTTTCTTCGGTCGGGTGGACTGGTTCAAAGCCGCCAAATCAATTTGGCCTACTACATTAATCTTTGACTTAAATTCAGTAGGACGAATTTTAAACACTTCGTCTCCATTGTTCTGCTGAGCGGTCTGCTCTGCTTTCAGGTTATCTTTCTTTTCTTCTTCCATCCGCTCTGGTTTCAATTCTTCAGCCTTATTTTCGTTTTTCTCTTTTGGTTCTTTATCTGCTGTAATCGGGGAGTCTGCAATGCTTTCAGCAGCATTTACCTTCGGCTCCTCGGTTGTTGTCGGTTCAGAAACAACTTCTCTACTTCTTCTTTCGGAGAACTGAAAGTCTGTTTGGTTTCTTCTGCGGACAAGGTCTGTTCCGGTGCAGGAACAGCTGTTGCCTTTCCACTCTTTCGGTTCAATGCATCCAGGTCAATTTTCCCGACAGGCTTAAACTTCGGACGCACATCTTCGGGCACCAAAGTCTGGGTAGTCTGTTCCGCAGACGAGTCCTTAGCCTGCGACTCTTCTGCCAAACGGGCATTTCGGTTCCGGTCCTTTCCCTGCCGTTGTTGGATTATCTTTTCCGACTTCATTTTCAAATCTTTATCCTTACTGAACTCCTTCACGAGCGCAGCATACTGTTCTTCGGTGATCTTCGCGTTCGGACTTGCTTCAATCGAATAACCCTTTTTCTGCAAAAAATCCACTACGGTTGTGATCCCTACATTTAAATCTCTTGTTACTTTATTCAGTCTAATCGTCATACGCTTTTAAAAAAATTGATAATTGAGAATTGAAAACTCGGGGCCGATCATCCATACGGCAAAGAAAGGGAGAAGCAATCTTCCCCTTTCTTGACTTTATACTTAGGCTTCGAACTCGGCTTTCAGGATTCTCAATACGTCATCTACCGTATTTTCTTCCAAGTCAGCCTTCTCTATCAGCATCTCACGCGGAGCGTTGAGTACACCCTTGGCAGTATCGATGCCGATGCCTTTGATTGCATTAATGACCCACTCGTCAATTTCATCTTTAAATTCATCGAGATAGATATCTTCGTCAGTGGCGCTTTCATCCAGTTCACGATAGACATCAATGGTATATTCTGTCAGCATACTGGCAAGCTTGATATTCATACCGCCCTTACCGATAGCCAAAGACACTTCTTCCGGTTTGAGATAAACCTCTGCTTTCTTCTCATCTTCGTGCATCACGATAGAAGAGATCTTTGCAGGGCTCAATGCACGCTGGATAAACAACTGGATATTGGATGTATAGTTGATCACATCAATATTCTCGTTGCGAAGTTCGCGTACGATACCATGAATACGAGAGCCTTTCACACCCACACATGCTCCTACCGGATCAATACGGTCGTCATACGACTCTACTGCAATCTTGGCACGTTCACCGGGGATACGGGCAATGCGGCGGATGGTAATCAGTCCGTCTGCAATTTCCGGAACTTCCTGTTCAAACAAACGCTGCAGGAACATCGGAGACGTACGGCTCAGGATAATCTTCGGATTGTTACCCGGATTGTCTACACGAGCAACTACGGCACGCGCTGTTTCTCCCTTACGGTAGAAATCTCCGGGGATCTGTTCGGTCTTCGGAAGAAGAAGTTCATTACCTTCATCATCCAGCAACAGGATTTCTTTCTTCCAGATCTGATAAACCTCAGCACTGATCACTGTACCGACTTTGTCAATATACTTGTTATACAGACTGTCCTTTTCCAGCTCCAGAATCTTGGATGCCAGTGTCTGTCTCAGGTTCAGGATGGCCCGACGTCCGAACTTTTCGAAGATCACTTCATCCGTTACCTCTTCACCAATCTCATACGAAGCATCGATCTGACGTGCCTGAGAAAGCGAGATCTGACTGTTGGGATTCGTCAAATCTTCATCTGCCACTACCTCACGATTGCGCCATATTTCAAAATCGCCTTTATCGGGATTCACGATCACATCGTAATTTTCGTCAGTGCCAAACATTTTCGCAATTACACTGCGAAAAGACTCTTCCAACACGCTCACTAACGTAGTGCGGTCGATATTTTTCAATTCCTTAAACTCCGAAAATGTGTCAATCAGGCTGACTGTTTCCTCTTTTTTGGCCATAACTTATTTAAAACTTATTAAATATTTGGTGTATTTTATCTCATCATAAGTGAAATGTAACTCATGTTCAACCAACGGGGACGTTTGGCTCCTTCCGGGCGTTCACGTACTTCCGTGAGCAATGTAAAACCTTCTTCCGAGGCAGACTGCAGTACTCCATGCAGTTTTCGTCCGTCTTTCGTGCAAACTTCGACTGAACTTCCGACATGGGCTTCATACTGACGCAGGACTTTGAATGGCTGACCAAGACCGGCAGAACCGACTTCCAATTCATAATCTCCCAAACGTTCTCCCAGAGTCTCTTCCAGATAACGACTCAAGTTTACACAGTCATCGATCCAGACACCATCGCGGTGATCGATTTCCACCACGATACGTGAATCTGCACTAATTTGAACATCAACTAGAAAATATTCTTTATCTTCCAGCCACTTATTCACAACATCCGTTATTTCCTGTTTTTCTATCATTGTTATGAGTTTACAACAAAAAAAGGAGCTTTATTGCCCCTCCACCATTCATCCATCTCGCTTGCAAAGATACAAATAATATAATGTACTACAAAATATTGTAGTTTTTTTTATGTTATTAAGAGTATGCCGAATAAATTCGGGCAAATCTTTAACCAGTCCGAAAGAGTTTGTGCTACTTCAAAGATTATTTTTTTAACTTTGCAACGGAAAAAAGGAACAATATGAAACGGAAACTTATCGGAGCAGGAGCCGGATTACTGGTGCTGCTCGGCTTAAGCCTGTTCCTTTTATGGGGGTTCCGCAACCCTGTCATCAACAGCATGGCCGAGCGGAAAATCCTTGCCATGAAGGAACGATACGGACTGGATATTCACTATGACTATCTGGAGTTCACGAAAACCGGACGGATCCTGTTCGGAGGCCTGTCTGTGGTTCCCGAACAAAGAGATACGCTGCTTACCATCCATTCGGCGGAAATAACTCCGGGCCTGTGGCAACTGCTCAGAGGCAATCTTGAAATCCGCCGGATCAGTATGGAACAGCCGGAACTGCGTTTTGTCAAGAAAGGCACGCAGGCCAACTATGATTTTATGTTCCTGGGCGACCGCACTTCCCGGCCAGAAACTTCCCGGCCCGATAAATCTTCAGCCGAATACGACAGACGGACAGGTCTCCTGCTGAAAACGATATTCCGCCTGTTGCCTTCTGAAGGAAAGCTGACCCGCCTGCGGATCAGTGAAAAGAAAGACAATAATTCCGTCAGTCTGTACATTCCGGAATTCCGTATCAAAGACCGGCATTTTCAAAGTCATATTCAGTTCGTTGAGGACGGAAAGGAACAACACTGGCAGACAAGCGGAGAAATTGATCCGTCCGAACATCTGCTGTCCCTGCACATACAGGCACCAGATGTGGCTGTCCCCTATCTCAAACGGAGGCTGGGAGCTGAAATTCATTTCGATGAGCTGATGCTTTCCTTCATACAAAAAGACGGAAGTCCCATGCAATTGCAGGGGAAAGCCGAAGTCAGAGGATTGAGCCTTTTCCATCACCGGCTTTCTCCGGAAGTGATCAACCTGAATCATGGAGAAGTTGACTTCCATCTGAACATCGGTTCACAAAGCATCGAACTGGACAGTTGCAGTACGGTGCGTTTCAACCAGCTTCAGCTGAATCCTTACCTTAAACTCGAAAACCCCGGCCATCTCATTGCAAAACTTCACAAATCATGGTTTCCTGCATCAGAACTGTTCAGCTCTCTGCCTCAGGGACTGTTCGAACATCTGGAAGGTATCCGGGTAGACGGCCAGCTGGCATACGATTTTCTGCTGGATGCAGACCTTGCCCTTCCAGACAGTCTGAAGTTTCATTCCGACCTGCTCGCCCGAGATTTCCGGATCATCCAATACGGGAATACCAATCTCAGCAAAATGTCTTCCGAATTTGAATATACGGCCTACGAAGACGGAATCCCGGTCCGGACTTTTCCGGTCGGTCCCTCGTGGGAGCATTTTCTTCCGCTCGACAGCATTCCCCTTGTCATGCAGACGGCTGTACTGCAAAGTGAAGACGGAGGATTCTTCTACCATCAGGGATTTCTGCCCGATGCCATTCAGGAGGCAATGGCCTACGATCTGAAGAAGCGGCGCTTTGCCCGCGGAGGAAGTACCATCTCCATGCAGCTGGTCAAGAATGTCTTTCTGAACCGCAACAAGAATATAGCCCGCAAACTGGAAGAAGCCCTGATCGTCTGGCTGATCGAAACCAACCGGCTGACTTCGAAAGCACGTATGTTTGAGGTTTACCTGAACATTGCCGAATGGGGACCTATGGTCTACGGAATACGGGAAGCCGCAGACTTCTATTTCAGCAAGCGCCCTTCACAGCTTACGCTGGAAGAATGCATCTATCTGGCTCCATCATCCCCAAGCCCAAACATTTCATGACTTCCTTCACAAACAGCGGACAGCTCAGGGAAAGCCAGGAAAATCACTTCCGCATTGTTGCCGGAAGAATTGCAGCCAAAGGTGTCATCTCCGAAGAAGCGGCAAAGAATGTGGATATTTCCCGGGTACAGCTAAAAGGAAAGGCCGCCGGTTACTTCACCGACAGCCTTTCCGTTCCACGGGAAAACCCTCTTACTCCCCAATAATTGTCGCGACAATGCGTCTGGGACCTCCATGATTGCGGAACTCGCAAAGATAAATACCCTGCCAGGTCCCCAGATTCAGCAGCCCGCGAGTAACCGGAACTGACAGGCTTACCCCGATCATTGTTGACTTTGCATGAGCCGGCATGTCATCCCATCCTTCCAGCGTATGGGTGTACCACGATTCGCGCTCGCGGATCAGACGGTTAAAAATCTGTTCCATGTCATCCCGTACGTCCGGATCACAATTTTCATTAATGGACAAGGCGGCACTGGTATGCTGGATAAAAAGGTTCAGCAAACCCGTCTGAGGCAAGGGAGGAAGCTGACGTACAATTTCCTCCGTTACCAGATGAAAGCCACGTGCATGTGGCCGTAAAGTGATCTCAACCTGTTGTATCATAAATTATGGTTCAAACTTAATTTTCTCTCATCATTCTCCGGCTCATCGGATGATTTATACCGGGAGCTGCCGGCCTTCCTTACTGAATGCCGGTCAGCTCTACGACAACTTCCTTGTCAACTGCAAAGGTGCGAGTAAAAATCACCAGCCCTGCAAAGCCCCGTCAAAAGAAGCACGGACACGTTTTCCGTTCACACGCACCTCTCTCCCGCTTTTACGCCCGGCAATTCAACAACGTAAGCGCGTTTCCGAGGCTGGCCTTCGTAAGAACCTTTTGAACCGGCCATACGGATAACCAGCTTGTCTCCCTGGTTCTCGTATGAAAGATCCGTCGTTGCAAACCGGCCTGCCTGATAATCCAGCGTCTGTCCGTCGTCTTCATACAACGTATAATGATTCTCAACACCTTTCTCGCCCGGATAACATCTTACGACCAGTGTATCCAGCGGAGCCGAAGCCATCCGTTCCCGATAAGGCTGCATAGGCAGAGGATATCCGCCCTTCACGAAAACCGGAGATGTTTCAAGCGTGCTGACAACTTCCAGGGTCTGGCCGCCCTCATACTTTTTCCCGTCAAACAGACTATACCAGTTCGCCCCCTCCGGGAACCAGACCTTCTGTACAACCGTCTTGTCTTCGCCCTTTCCGGGTTCCGTAACCGGAGCTCCCAGAATCAGATCACCGAAATAGAATTCACCGGGATGTTTGTAAGCTTCTTCTGTTTCAGGATGTTCAATGTAAAGTCCCCGGTTCAGAGGCAGCATGTCGTCATAGCACTGTCTGACAGAAGAATAAATGTAAGGCATCAGACGGGAACGCAAATGATAGACCTTCCGCATGGCCGCTTCTTCGCGTTCTCCCCACAACCATGGCCGCCGGTCGCTCTTCTCACCTACGACGGAATGTATACGAAGCGAAGAGTTCAACAGGCCGAACTGAGTCCAGCGTGTATAAAGTTCCGGATCAAGCCCGTCATAGACCCGCCGATATCGTGAGCCCAGAAGAAGCATCCGGCATTTCCGCTCGTCGTGGTCAGATCAACTTCAAAACGCAGCATTTCCCAGTTTCCCACGGCATCACCGGAGAACTGAATCGGATGACGGTGGTCACCCCATCCTCCCCAACGGCTGAATCCGGCTCCGCGGAGCACCCGCTTTCCTGCCCCGTCGTCAGACAGAGGACGCATCGAATAATTATAATAGATTTCATTCAACCAGGGAAGATGCTTCGTGCTTGTACCACGTACCAGCGGATAAGCATAGTCCTGTTGCCAGTCCAGCCACCAGAAAGCAATTCCCATTGAATCTGCTTCCTGATGGGCATACTTCATGAAATGCTTCATGTAGAAAGGATCTCCGGCATCAAATACAGGAACTCCCTCGCTGGTATAGGATGCACCCAGTGCACGGGCAAAGGCAGGATAAGCATCATCTTCGGGACGAAGTCCGTCATGCGGATGTTCATTCAATACCACATAGACATCCTTATCCTTAAATTCCCGGATCAGTCCGGCCGGATCCGGGATCAGTTCACGATTCCAGCTGTAGCCGCTCCATCCGCGGGTAAAGGCATGCCCCGTTCCCTGATCATACACTTTTTTTATGCCAGTCCATGTCAAATACCATGATATCCAGAGGGAAATTATGTTCATGATACCCGGCTACCAGCTCCCTGTAATCATCAGCGTGTATGGCCACCAGCGACAATACTAGGCTCCATGCACATACTTCCGGGTCATCGGAGCCGGACCGCTGACTGCTGCCAGTGATTTCAATGCCGCCTTATAGTCCGTTCCATAAACGAACAGATAAAAGTCCTGTACATGATTCCGGTCTCTGAATGACAGTTTTCCGTTCTTATAGACATCCTTTCCTGTGTCATTGATCAGGAACCATCCGTCACGGCTCAGCAGACCTTCTTCCCGTTCCACCGGGCCATCAATCCCGTCGACCGTACACAAAGCTCCTTTCAGATTGCCGCTCTGACCATCCGTCAGGCACCAGCCTTTCTCCTTTCCATGCATCGAGAACGTTACCCGAAGATATTCTGTCCGAAAGGAAAACCGTCATGATCAAATTCCAGGCGCATCGCTTTCGTGGAGAAAACGTGCTTCCTTCCTTTCTGTTCGTGGCGGACTCCAAGCTGACGGTCTGTCCGGACAACGGCAAACAGCGTGGAATCATTCAAGAATTGCTGATGACGGGCATATTCGAGGCGAACCAGATTCTCTGTAATAAATGTAATGCGGTTATTCCCTATCACAAACGTATCGGCATAGCCAGTTTGGGCAAACAAGGCCATTACTCCCCCCAGGCAACACCCGAAGAGCCGGTTGACCAGCCGGCTGCGGGATTTACCAAAATGATGTTTCATAGTTACGTATATTTAATTCGATAATAAGTTCTATAAAATTTCTCCGGATTCTGCCCGCAATTCATCAGAAACGAGCAGCCGGTTTCCCCGGTTTTTCCAGTCGGTTTATCTGTTTTTACCGGAAGAAAAAGCAGTTCCACTTAGTGAAACTTTTTGTTCCACCCAGTGGAATTTTTTGTTCCACCGGGTGAAAATTTTTGTTTCACCTAGTGGAACTTTTTTTTACGGGCTGAAGAAACTCTTGTTTTGACAAGACAAAACAACTGTTTCGGACTGACAAAACTGCTCCTTCAAACAGGCGGTTCCTGCTGATCAACAGGTCAGACACGGGCAGGTCTCAGCGCCCTTCCCAGTCGTATTCCTCCCGATATTCATCGAATGCCGGAGTGCCTTTCACTCCATAACGCTGCAATACTGATTTCACGTAGTCCTGTTCAGCCGGCGGGAAACTGCGTTCCTTCCGTTTCAGACGATAATAATTCGTACGTCCGTAATGATTTATCAGTTCTTCCCTCACGCTCTTTACCTTTCCGAATGGCAGTTCATCAAACAGATGCGATATGCCATAGGCAAACTTCTTGGTCTTGGACGACAGGTAATACGGGCATTTTCCATCAGGAACTACCAGATGGGGATTGATCATCTTGACCGTCACCTCCGTATCCGGAACATACGACAAGGTAAGATTACGCAGACACTGGTCGCCTTCCGGCAGTTGTTGCAAAAGCAATGTACAAATCCGAACGGCAGCATTGAATATTCAAAATTCTTGAGCATAATTGAAAAAGTATTAGATTATTGAAACAAAGCAGAATACAAAAGTCAATCGGTTTCCGGGCCTCAGCCAGTCTGAAGCCCGGAAACGGTTATTGAATGGTAATACTGTTCAGAAGTTCTGTCTTTCCTTCGTTCACCAGTTTCAGGATCAGCTCGCCGAACAGGGTATTCTGCCAGGCAAACCATGCACGGGTAAACTTCTGGGGATTGTCCTTATGAAAAGATTCATGCATGAATCCGGTACCGGCATCCGTACGCATCAGCATCTCAATGCACGACTTGATTTCCTGATCGTCCCGGCTGGTGAAAGCCTTCATCATGATACTCATCGGCCATACCATATCGTAGCCGATATGCGGTCCTCCGATTCCTTCTCCGGCTATTCCGCGGAAGAAATAAGGATTGTCTTCGCTCCACACAAAACGGCGGGTGTTCTGATAAACCGGGTCATTGACATCTACATCTCCCAGATAAGGCATGGCCAGCAGACTGGGTACATTGGCATCATCCATCAGGATGTGGTTGCCGAATCCGTCCACCTCGAATGCATAAATCGGTCCATACTTGGGATGGGTATAGACAGCATGTTCCTTCAAAGCCTTTTCAACTTCATCGGCCAAACGGATGCACTGAGAAGACAACTCCTCATCATGGTTGACTTTTTTCAGAATCTCGGCTGCTTTCCGCAAGGAAGAAACAGCAAAGAAATTAGACGGTATCAGGAAGGAAAGAGTCGTTGCGTCATCTGACGGGCGGAAACTGGAGGCTATCAGGCCCACCGGTTTCACGGGATTGCCCAGTCCGTCACACGGCAACGTATCGGTTGCACGTTCCGTCCTGCGTTGAAATTTATAGGGGCCGTTTCCGTCTTTGCGCTGCTGTTCACGGAAAGTTTTCAGAATGTTGGTAATGGCCACCAGCCAATCGTCTCCAAATACGGACGTATCTCCGTCACCTGCCAGTAATGATAAGCCAGGCGAAGCGGATAGCAGAGAGAATCAATCTCCCATTTACGCTCATGGAGTTCCGGCTTCATGTCTGTCAGATCCGACTTCCATTCGCTACCTGTCGGACCGTCATTGAAGGCGTTGGCATAGGGATCAATATTAATGCACATCCACTGACGGTTGATAACGCCTGCCAGCATTTCTTTCAGTGCCGGGTCTTCATTGGCCAGCTGTACATAAGGCCATACCTGTGCTCCGGAGTCACGCACCACATGGCATGAATATCTCCCGTATACACAAAGGTATCCGGACGTCCGTCTTCAAAATGCCGGAAGTGAACCGTCGTATCCAGCGTATTGGGAAAACAGTTCGTAAACATCCAGACCAGACGTGAATTGGTCAGCAGACTCTGTACCCGCCGGATCTGTGCTTCCACTGCCTTTGAATGAAACAGGCGGTCTTTCTCTGCCGGACGGCAGTCTTTCCGGATGGCATCAGCGGGACATACATGCGCTGTCTCCGTCAGTTCTCCGGCCTGTGCGCAAGGCGCACAAGCCAGCACTGAGAGTAAACAGACGCTTTTCAACATTCTGTTTTTCATAATTATTTCGGTTTGATTCAATCTTCAACTTTCTTGATAAATACCAGACCGGAAGTTTCATTTCCTCCTTCTCCACAAGCCTGTACTTCTACAAAGAAAGGAGTTCCGGCTTCGAAAGCACCTACCTTGAAGCGATAGGTTACAGCAGGAGCAGCTTCACTGGCTGTTCCGCTCTGTACGACTTCTGCCAGTTTTTCTTCTCGCTTCAACAGCTGCAGAGTACCCAGCTTCAGGTTATTCTGTCCTTTGGTACGGATGAAAGTCACTTCGTAGGTTCCGTTTCCGGAGATCTTTCCGGTACATTCAAAACGCCACGGAGTCATCACCGTCTGTATCTGCAAAGGTTTCCATTCAGCCGTGAAGGTCCATATTGCTTGTAGGCAGAATAGTCAGGTGCGAAATAAATCGGAAGCGAATAATGACGGTCAGTCACCAGCGTCATGGCATGAAAATCACTCTTGTTATCCACCGTTACCGGTCCGGTATAACGTGGAGAATGAATGTTCGGATAACGTCCGTCTGTGGTATACACAATTTCAGATCCGGCTACGCTGGGAGCCAGTGTGAATTCCAGCTTTCCGTCTGCCTGTTCCTTCATGGAAACAATCTGGGGTTCAGGAACCCGATAATTGCATCCTTTATAGTCCAGACGGGCATAATGATGGCTCAGACGGTTGGAGAAGTCCTTGTAGTCACGCCGGGACATCTTGCTCCATGCCACTTCAGAAACAGCCAGCAAACGAGGGAAGGTCAGATATTCGGCATAGTTTTCAGAACGGTTTTCATTCAGCAGGGGCAATTCCTGCAATACAGTTCCATGAATAAACTGGTCACTCCAGAAGCATCCCTGTACACCCAGAACCGTAGATTCCGGTGAATAGTCATTAACCTCCATGGAATAACATTTCTCCACAGAAATAGGCGGCATCCAGCCGGCAGCCTTTATTTCACCGGGAGTTCCGCTTTCAGGGAAGTCAAGATACATGTGAGTGGCCGGTGTCAGGATTGCCTTGTGACCGGTCTTGGTTGCCTGAATCGTATCTCCAACATTGTGCCACATCAGAGCACTACCGGGTGGTTGACCTTTCCACGCTGAATAATCTCTTCCCAGCCGACTACGGTGCGATCTTTCTTCTTCATCATATCGGCTACGACATTTGTCAGATATCCCTGCAGATCAGAAGCCTTGGTCAGTCCTTCCCGCTTCATGACTTCCTGACATTTCGGACATTCCTTCCAACGGTCATACACGGCTTCATCTCCACCGATATTGATATAATGAGAAGGGAACAGACTGACTGTTTCGTCCAATACATCACTCAGGAACTGATAAGAACTTTCTTTTCCGACACAAAGTAAATCGCGGCTGATGAAATGCTGCACCGGAACTTCATGCTGCAGCCCGGTACATGAAAGCCAGGGATAAGCAGCCACTGCTGAAAGCATGTGGGCCGGGAACTCGATTTCAGGAATAATTTCCACATTACGCAACTGGCCATAAGCGATCAGTTCCTTAATATCTTCCTGTGTATAATATCCTCCCAAACGATGAGTATCCGGTCCGGCCCAGGCACCAATCTCCGTCAGGCGGGGATATTTCTTGATCTCCAGACGCATCCGGAGTCATCAATCAAATGAAACTGCAGTTTGTTCAGTTTATACATGGCCATCATGTCAATGTATTTCTTCACAAACTCCTTATCAAAGAAATAGCGTGCCACATCGAGCATCATTCCTCGCCAGGGACGTTCCGGCGCATCAAAAACAGACACAGCAGGAACAGTCCAGTCTACTCCTTTCTGACGCTGGCTGCTATAAATCTCAGCAGGGAACAGCTGAAGCAGGGTCTGTATGCCATAAAAGACTCCGCCCTTGTCGGTTCCGTACAATACAATGCGACCGGGCTTTACATCCAGCTGATAGCCTTCGGCCTTGCCTTGTGCCTTGTCGGGAGACAAAGCCAGACGGATATCGCCCTGATTCTTTCCTTCCACCAGACGGAAGTCCCATCCTGTGGACTGGCTCAAAACCTGCTGTAAATACTCGGCATGTTCCTTCAGACCAGCCTGATAACCGATTACGGCAGAAGACGTCAACCGGAAACTGCCAGCCTGCTGCTCCAGACGAACAGGCTGGGGAATGATGTTTATACCTTCTGCCAGGCTGAAGACAGACTGCAAGCCATCAGACAGGAAAGTAATGTTTTCTTAAGTAAAGACTTTCTTTTTTTCATGGTTATTTAATCTATATAATTTGATGCTTATGAGTTAATCCACGTTAATACAAAATTCACCCCACGAATTTATGCACAAAATAAGCAAAAAATTCATTTTCTTTGCAACAAATAAAACAATATACCCTTATCTATGAGCAAAAGTATCGACAGCAACAAGCAATTTATGATTGGTAACGGCCTTTTGGCATTCGGCGTATTTTTCATCGTATTTCTGTTTCTCTATTTAGGATTCCGTTCCCAGCGCAAGGAAGGACAGGCCGAAGCCTTTTCCGACAAATATATTCTGACCCTCGACAACAGCCTGGCCGGAGACAGCCTGTCTGTCTATATCAACGACAGCCTGTTGCTGAACCAGACCATGAAAGAATCTTCAGTCCGACTGCTGATCAACCGTTTTGCTGAAGAAAGTATGCTGATGGTTGTGGATAATCATACCGAAGAAATAACCCCGTTCAATCTTAATCCGAAAGGAAGCGAGGTTTCTGTGGAAAAGAAAAACGGAAAAATCTTTATTCTGGAAACCGAAGGAGACGGCAAGTCCAAATGATCTGCCTGCTCCGTCCGTTCATTCTTCCGGCTCAACAAGCCGGATTTTTTTATTCTCCATGATCCAGCATACGGATCAGCATTTCCCGTTGCAAAGAGTAAGTATTGCTGGACGCATGTACCCGCTTCAACAGCCGGAGACCGTCCTGCCGCAACTTGCTTTTGAACACGATACTACCTTCTGTCTCTTCTGAAAGGCGCAACAGATACAGAGAAGCCAGTTCCATTTTCTCAATTCCTGACTCTTCGCCTGCATAGCGGTCCGCCAGTTCATCCACATCTACAGTCTGCAACTGACTAAGGGGCAAGCCCAACAGCTGGGAGGCCATCGCATCATATTCACTCCAGTCCTCCTGACGGATGCGCTTGCGACGCAACAAGGCATTCACCAGCAAGGCCACAATCTCCTGGATCATCCGTATCAAATAATCTTGCTTAATCATTGAATTCGTATTTTCTGTCTGTGCAAAGTTCGGATTTTTCCTGAGAAAAACAATCTGTCCGGAAGAGTAAATGAATGTATTTCCCGGTACAACACGTTCAGACAAAGGTGGAATCTGAAGAAATCATCAGAATGCAGTGCGATAGTTCCGCAGTTCAGCCGAAGTGACAACGCCTTTCCTTCAGTCAGACTGTCCAGCAATTCCCAGAAACGAGGACCATGATTCATCTCTTTCGTATGTGACAATTCATGCAACAATACGTAATCCATCAAATGAGGAGGAAGCAGCATCAGATAACATGACAGGCTGATGGTTCCGGCAGCAGAACAACTTCCCCAACGTGAACGGGCTCCTGTAATCTTTACTTTCCGGTAGGAAAAACCGTAACGTTCAGCCAGAGCTTCCAGCAACGGAGGCAAATAACTTCCGGCTGATTTCTTCAATGCACGAAGAATGGCAGCACGTACCAGTTTCTGCACCTGCTCACATGAGAAATCAACATCTACAGGACAGCAGATACAGATCCCTTCTCCGGTCTGTTTCAGTGTAAAGCATTTCAGGGGACTGGGCTCCAGCCAAAGCCGGAAACATGCTGTACGGATGGCATAAGAAAAATCAATCGGCCGGATCTCCACCTTACGGTACTGCTCCAGCAAACGTTCACGGAAGGTTTCCAGTGTTGCCATCACTTTCTCCGTTTTGCTATATGGTGGAACCGTTACATGGAGACCATCAGTCTGACACGCATGGTTATGTTACGCGCCGTCCTGCGGGTACCGATCACAATCTGTCCAAAATCTTTGTCCTTGATGATTCTTCGAGTTGCCATACTCCAGCTGAAATTAAAAACTTAATCCGGGAACATAAGCAAAAGGATTACTGCTCACGCAGTAATCCTCTTTTCTTATCTTTAGTTAGTCAATAAATTTGAGAGAATTGAACTTCACAGCCTCGTTGTTCTTGTACTAATAAGCACTAACTATTATTTATATAAAAGCAAATGAAAATGTTCTTTTTACTCTTTTTCAACCTGCGGCTTTTCCTGTGACTTCAACATCACTTTCACCGTATCGGTTTCATAAGCCACTTCTGCATCATGTCTGCCCGGGGAATACTGGTCATACACATACACAACCCCTGCCTTGCCATCACCCATCGTGTGCTGTACCACACCGCCTACCGTAAACAGCAAAGTCATCATTGCGGCAGCCTTGAACAACGGCATAAATCGCGTATGCAAGGCTATATGTCTTGCTTTTACTACCGGATGTTCAACCTTTGCCAATACCCGCTCGTCAAAATCTTTGTCCAGGCTGATGTGCCGGGCAACTTCCTGATAGGCGAACAAAGGCTTATAGCGAAGCAGATGTGCAGGAACTTCTTTCTGACGGAAGAAAGTCCGAAGAATCTGCTCTTCCTCTACCGAGGTTTCACAATTCCAGTAACGCTCCAACAATTGTTCAATGTACTTATAATCCATAAGTGTCTATTTCATCATATTTTGACCGGATCTGCCTTCGGGCCCGGAAGAGGTTTACTTTTACCTGTTCCTCGGTCAGATGCATGATCTCAGCAATTTCCTTATAACTTTTACCTTCTACATCCCTCAGTTGCATAACTGTACGCTGCTTCTCCGGAAGTTCATTCACCAAACGATGAATCAGCTTAAGTTGTTCATCCTGCTCAATCTGTCTGTCAGGAGTCAATGCATCAGGAAGTTCAGTTGCCTCCTCCATAAGCGGAATATTCTGTGTTTCCAGTTTCTCGCTCCGGTCTATGGCCAGATTACGGGCTATTGTAGTACAATAAGCTTCAATAGAATCTAATTGTGACCACTCGTCCCGTTTATTCCAAATCTTGATCAGTGTATCCTGTACAATATCCTCTGCTTCTGTCCGGTTGAACGTTATTCGCAGCGCCAACCTGTAAAGCTTATCTTTCAAAGGCAGAATATCGTCTCGAAAACTGATCTTTCGCATTGCTTTCTATATTAATGACGGATAAGGGTTCAAAAAGTTACACGATTACTTGATTTTCGAAAAAAATTATTTTTCAATCCGAATTACAGTACCGGAAAGGCCATCAATAGCTGATGCCTGCGTGATAATTACCTGGCGTACACCTGCTTCCACTGCAGAGAAAGCATTCTCCAGCTTCGGAATCATACCGCCCTGAATCACCCTTCGGTTACATACTGACGGAACAAATCGGGAGTAATGACCGGAATCACGCTGTTGTCATCGTTTTCATCCTTCAAGACTCCTTTCTTCTCAAAGCAATAAACCAGTGTCACATCGAATGCATCGGCCAGTGCTTTGGCTGTTTCTCCGGCAATCGTATCAGCATTGGTATTCAGGATATGTCCTTCTCCATCGTGAGTCAGAGGAGCCATCACCGGAACAGCTCCACGGCAGATCAATGACACCAGAACTTCGGCGTCCACCTGTTTCACGTCACCGACAAAACCATAGTCAACCTCTTTCACGGGGCGTTTCACAGAACGGATCACATTCATGTCCGCACCCGTGAGTCCAATGGCATTCACTCCTTTAGCCTGAAGTCCTGCTACAATATTTTTATTCACCAGACCTCCATAAACCATGGTTACGACTTTCAATGTTTCAGCATCCGTAATACGTCTTCCATTCACCATGCGACTTTCAATGCCCAATGACTCGGCTATGCGTGTTGCAGAACGTCCGCCGCCATGTACCAACAGCTTATAACCGGGAATCTTTGAAAAATCGGCCAGCAACTGGTTCAGTGTATCCGATTCTTCCACAATCTTTCCCCCGACTTTTATGATTGTCAGTTTTTCCATCTTCGTTTATTTTTGTTTTTTAATTGTCCTATCTATTAAACACATTGTTTCCGGAACTAAATCTTTAGCTCCGGAAACAATTTCTTATCCCCAGACCTCTTTGCTTATTCCAGGTAAGTATATCCGTACAATCCCGAACGGTAGTTGGACAGGAATTCCTTGCCCTCTTCCACTGAGATTCGTCCTTCTTTAACTGACTTGGTTACCCAGGTTTCCAATGTGCGTACCAGTTTCTTGGGATTATACTGCACATAATCCAATACCTCAGCAACCGTTTCTCCATCAATCACCTGATCGATCGTGTATCCCTTATCGTTCACACTCACATGCACGGCATTGGTATCACCGAAGAGGTTATGCATATCTCCCAGGATTTCCTGATAGGCTCCTACCAGGAATACTCCGATATAATAGGATTCCTTTGACTTGATCGTATGTACAGGCAAATCATGAGACACATTACGGGTAGAAACAAAATTGGCAATCTTTCCGTCTGAGTCACAAGTGATATCCTGCAAGGTAGCCGTACGGTCAGGACGTTCATCCAGACGCTGGATCGGCATAATCGGAAATATCTGATCGATAGCCCAGGAATCCGGCAGGGACTGGAACAGAGAGAAGTTGCAGAAATATTTATCTGCCAGCAGTTTGTCCAGGTTACGGAATTCATCAGGAGCATGCTTCAGACCCGAAGCAATCTGACAGATTTCACGTGTTACAGACCAGTACATACGTTCGATCTGGGCTCTCGTTTTCAGGTCTACGATTCCATGGCTGAACAGATCCAGACTCTCTTCACGGATCTGCTGGGCATCATGCCAGGCCTCCAGCATCCGGCTCTGGTTCAGATTATCCCAGATCTGGTAAAGCTCCTGAACCAGTTCATGATCATTAGGCCCTACCTCAAATTCTTCGTCCATTGAAGGCAATGAAGCTGTTTCAAGCACTTCAAAAATCAATACGGAATGATGGGCGGTCAACGAACGTCCGCTCTCCGTAATGATATTGGGATGAGGAATACCATTCTTGTTGCTGGCATCGACAAGAATTGAAATGGAGTCGTTTACGTATTCCTGAATGGAATAGTTCACACTGCTCTCGCTATAGGAAGAACGGGTTCCATCATAGTCCACTCCTAAACCGCCGCCTATATCAACAAATTCAACCGGGAAACCTAACTGATGCAACTGAACATAGAACTGGGAAGCCTCACGCAAGGCAGTCTTGATACGGCGTATTTTAGTTACCTGACTACCGATATGGAAATGGATCAGTTTCAGGCAATCCTTCATGTCCTTCTTTTCAATAAAGTCAAGTGCCTCAAGCAATTCACTGGAAGTTAATCCAAACTTGCTGGCATCGCCTCCACTTTCTTCCCATTTTCCGCTTCCGGAAGAAGCCAACTTAATGCGTATTCCAATATTGGGACGTACATTCAACTGTTTGGCTATGCGAGAAATCAGACGCAGTTCATTCAGCTTTTCGACAACCAGAAATATGCGTTTACCCATTTTCTGGGCCAATAATGCCAGCTCGATATAACTTTCATCTTTATACCCGTTGCACACAATCAACGAATCAGAATCCGTGTTAATGGCTATCACGGCATGCAGTTCCGGTTTGGATCCGGCTTCCAGTCCCAGATTAAATTTCTTTCCATGACTGATAATTTCCTCTACGACCGGACGCATCTGATTTACTTTAATCGGATAAATGATGAAGTTCTGAGCCTTATAGCCATACTCATCTGCCGCCTGTTGAAAACAATTGGAGATCTTTTCAATGCGGTTATCCAAGATATCAGGGAAACGCACCAACATCGGAGCCGTTACATCCCTAAGCTGAAGTTCGTCAACTAATTCTTTCAGGTCAACAGCCACTCCGTCTTTACGGGGAGTTACTGTTACATGCCCCTTTTCATTGATACTAAAGTACGAAACACCCCACCCCGTAATGTTGTAGAGTTCTTCAGAATCTTCAATACGCCATTTTCTCATTAGTCAATAGTTGATAGTTGGTTGTTTATGTTTATTTATTCATTAATGTATTTCATTTTCAATCTGTGTGTCTCCAGACAACAGAGCGCTTAACAGCCTTACGGATTCATCGATCTGACTTCGGCTTTCCAGGCGTTCCCCGGACAGACAATACCTTGCCCGGCTATAAAAGGGAAGCCGTTTTTCCAGTCCACCGATGATGAACGCCATCAGTTCCTGATCCGACTTTCCGGCCAGCAACGGACGTTTGGTCTTGGCAATCTTCAGACGGCGGAACAACACTTCCGGAGAGACATCCAGAAAGACGGTGTCACCTGTCTGATTCATGTAATCCATATTATCAAAGAAGCATGGAGTACCTCCTCCACAAGCGATCAGTACATCCTCAAAATCTCCAGCCTCATGAAGGAACTTCCGCTCTACTTCCCTAAAACCGCTTTCTCCTTGTTCCGCAAAAATTTTGGATATGGTCTTATGCAAACGCTCTTCAATATACCAGTCCAGACAATAAACTCCAGACCGGCAGCTTTGGCAAAGGCTTTACCTAACGTCGTCTTTCCAGAGCCCATATATCCGATTAAAAAGATGCGTCTCATTTCTTTTTCTTTACAACAGAACGTGCCTTACGATTTTCTCCTTTAGCCTTTTGCAGCTCAATTACCTTGAAACAAGTTTCCAGATTCAAGTCTGCCGGTTCTACGGTAGACGGTATTTTATAATTCTTCTTCTGATAAGCGATATAGGGGCCATAACGTCCGTTCAATATCTGCAAATCTGGTTCTTCAGCAAATGTCTTGATTACCTTCTGGGCTTCAGCTTCCCGTTTGGCACGCAACATTTCTTCAGCTTCTTCCAATGTAATTGTCATCGGATCCATTGTCTTCGGTATGGAAACGAACGTATTGTCATAACGGACATAAGGTCCGAAGCGTCCGGTCCCGACCGTCACGGTCTTATTATCCAGTTCTCCCAATGTACGGGGCAGTTTGAACAAATCCAAAGCCTGTTCAAGTGTCACGGTTTCCAAAGAATATTCTTTCTTAAGCTGGGCAAAACGGGGTTTCTCTTCATCTTCGGCTGATCCGATCTGTACAACCGGTCCAAAGCGTCCAATCTTAACGGATACGGGTTTTCCCGTAGCCGGGTCTGTACCCAACATTCGTTCACCGACTTTATGTTCGCTCTTCACAGCCAAAGAGGTTTCAACTAACGGATGGAAGCCCTGATAGAATTCTTTCATCATTCCCGTCCAGGCTTCTTTTCCTTCAGCAACCTCATCAAACTCTTTTTCTACACTTGCTGTGAAATTGTAGTCCATGATCTGAGGGAAATATTCCATCAGGAAATCGTTGACAACTGAGCCTACATCTGTTGGAAGCAACTTAGATTTTTCACTTCCCGTCATTTCAGAACGGACAGTTACCGTTACCTGATTTCCTTTCAGCTTCAATACATCGTACTCACGTTTCGTTCCTTCACGGTTACCTTTTTCCACATAACCGCGCTGCTGAATCGTGGAAATAGTAGGAGCATAAGTAGAAGGACGTCCGATTCCCAGTTCTTCCAGTTTACGGACCAGGCTGGCTTCAGTGTATCTGGGAGGAGCCTGAGTGAAGCGCTGTACTGCCATTATCTCCTTCCGTTCCAGCTGCTGTCCCTTTTCCAGTGCAGGCAACAGGCGGCTTTCATCTTCCTGTTCCGATTCATCGTCATAGGATTCTTTATAAACCCGCAAGAAACCATCGAACGTGACAACTTCACCTACAGCGTGAACTTATCATCTGTACCACTGACTGAAATGGTAGCCGTCGTCTTTTCCAGTTCTGCATCTGCCATCTGAGAAGCCAGTGTACGCTTCCAGATCAGTTCATACAAACGCTGTTCCTGTGAAGTACCTTCAATCGTTTCATTGGTCATATAGGTAGGACGGATTGCTTCGTGAGCTTCCTGCGCACCTTTGGTTTTGGTTGCGAACTGCCGTGTCTTTACATATTTGTCTCCCATCATGGAAGTAATGACCTCCCGGCTGGAAGACAATGCCAGTTCCGACAAGTTTACAGAGTCGGTACGCATATAGGTGATCAAACCTTCTTCATACAAACGCTGGGCAATCATCATGGTTTGGGCAACCGTATATCCCAGCTTCCGGGCTGCTTCCTGTTGCAAAGTAGAAGTCGTAAACGGAGCCGCAGGAGATTTACGCAGCGGACGGGTTGTAATGTCCTCAATGGTGAACTCAGCCTGTGCACAGCTTTCCAAGAAAGCCCGGGCCTCTTCCTTCGTTGCGAAACGGCGTCCCAGTTCAGCCTTTACTTCAGATCCCTTTCCGTCACTAAAAACTGCGGATACACGATAGAAAGTTTCACTGACAAAAGCATGGATTTCGCGCTCACGTTCCACGATCAGACGGACAGCAACCGACTGTACACGTCCTGCAGAAAGAGAAGGTTTGATCTTACGCCATAATACAGGCGAAAGTTCAAAACCGACAATACGGTCCAATACCCGGCGAGCCTGCTGAGCGTTGACCAGATCAATGTTAATGTCGCGCGGATTCTCAATTGCCTTTAAAATAGCCGATTTGGTAATTTCATGGAATACAATACGCTTCGTCTTCGCAGGATCCAGATCCAACACTTCAAACAAATGCCAGGATATAGCTTCTCCTTCCCGGTCCTCATCGGATGCCAGCCAAACCATATCGGCCTTTTTCGCTTCTGCCTTTAATGTGCTTACAACACTCTTTTTATCTTCCGGAATCTCATAAATGGGCTTAAAATTATTTTCAATATCTATACTAAAAGCCTTCTGTTTCAAATCCCGGATATGGCCATAGCTGGAAAGCACTTTATAACCGCTTCCCAGAAACTTCTCTATCGTTTTAGCCTTAGCCGGAGACTCAACTATCACTAGATTGTTCTGCATAATTTCGTGTATTCCATTAATGTTTTGCTGGCAAATGTAAAAAAAAAGCAGAACCCGACCTATATAATAAGGTTGGTTTCTGCTTTTTTTCTGTTTTTTTATGTGTAACCTGCTTTTTTACCCCCGGAAGTCTCTTTTATATTTCCAAAAAATCAGAAAAGGTGCTTTCCGGAATCAAAGCTTGCTACTTAAAAGCTCCAGCTGATTCCTCCCATGGCATAGAAGCCCTGTTCCGGATATCCGGTTTGAGTAATATAGTTCTTATTCAACAGGTTATTGAAGCGGACAAAGACATTCACGCCTTTCTTCCATCCATATTCAGCATTTAAGCAAAGATTATTTACCGGATCAGCCTTATAACCTTTCATGCTTCTTTACGTCCTTCATACTGATAGTCAAGTCCGACATGCAAGCCTGCAAAGACACGGGCACGGGCATGGAAATTCAGTGCCAGCTCAGGTTTATACATCAGCAGAGGATATTCGCTGCCGGATTCTGTATCCCAACTGTAATAAATTCCTTCCAATGAGAAATCAGCCCAGTCTTTATATCCGTATTCCAGTCTGGCACCACCATATCCCACTTTGGCCTTATCCTGCATCATCCAGGGCAAAGCACATGCAAAATCCGGAAGAGGATAGCAGGTAAAGACTTCATCATCCGTAATGCGATAACCTCCAAACACCTTGAGTCCCAGTCCGGTTACGGGAGAAGCCTTAAAGCCTAACTGCATATCGGCCAGTGTATAAGTAGAACGTAACTGCTCTTTCTGTCCCCAATAAGGTGAAAGTTCATTCAAACGACGGAAATCATTCAGTTCACGTCCGCCCAGAGCCTGTGCATAAATCACATAGCTGTCCGAAAACACATAATCAACCTTTACGTCCGGAGCGACATCTACCCCACTTCCGTTTGCACTCTGCCAGTCAACATGAACACCCAGACGAAGCTTCCAGTTATCTCCGTCATAGGCATAATACGGATTTGCTTCCAGGGAAGTATAGTTCTTCATATTCTGACTGTCATAAGACAGATTATCCATGGTGATTCCGACACCGACCTGCTGTTCTTCATTCAGATGCCCCCAGACATGAGCAGCCGTATGGATTTCATTCTCCGCTCCGTCTGTCAGGTTAGGCACGGCATACTTCCGGTTAAACCGGCGATAACCCGTCTGTACATCAAACTGTACCGGTAAGTCCTCCGTATTCGAGCGGAAACCAAGGAATCCTTCACCCAGGGTATAATGCTGATGTCCGGCAAAATCCGCTCCTTCCTGAGTTGCAGAACTTACTTCCAAAGGCATAGAATAATGGTTGAAGACCTGAGATGCGAAACTGCCTCCCAGACGGAAATCTACTTTACGGAAAGCATGCGTATAGACAGCTGAAAGATCTGTCCGGTAGAAACGGGCCTTCCAGTCTGATGAAATACCATCTACGTGAACATCACCGCTGAATCCATACAACGAAGCCATCACGTCCAAACGGTCACGATCCGTAATATCCCATAAATAGGACGCCTTCAGATCTGCATTGTTCCGGCTTCCATAAGCTCCGCGGATATATCCCCGAGGAGCTTTTTTTCCACTCCAGATCACGGGTAAAGGAATCCATCGGACGAACTGTCCAGGATGTAAGCGGACGGAGGGAAGTGGCATAATCAATATTCTTTTTCGCTACAGCCGGTTCCTCCACTTTGGGAAGTACATTCACCTTAAACGCATCCATTACCTCCGGATTATACTGATTCTCCACCACAACCGTACGGTTCAAGGTTGAATCTTTCTTCTGCTCCTGGGCTGAGATAACCGCTCCGGGAAGCAATCCGGCACATACTAAAGCTATTTTTATCTGTTTCATACGTTTAATTCACACTATTAAGTTTGGCCAATCGGGTTTCAATCATCTGCTCAATGTCATCATCAGCATGATAGTTCTGTTGCAAAGACAGCAAATACTGTTTAGCATCCAGCTTACGGTCCAGTTTCACATATACATCCGACAATAAGACAAAGCTGCGTGCAAGCCAATAAGCATGTGGTGTACTTACCTCAATATATGCCAGCACTTCTTTTTCTGCTTTTTCTGTTTCACCTGCATCAAAATAAATCTGTGCTACAAGATATTTTGCTTCTGCACCATAAACATTACGCGTATCTTTTGCCAGAACAGTCAGATCAGCCAGTGCTTCTGTCGCCTTTCCTGTAGCCAGCAATGCTTTGGCACGATAATAACGGGCTTCATTTTCAAGCTCCGGAGCCAACTTGCTTTGGGCCAGCAGGGCTGAAGCAGTTGTCACGATCTCAGTCTGGTCATTGGCCATCCATGCACTGCGCAATGCTCCCGTTTCTGCCTGCAGGCGTTCTTCCTGTGACAAAGCACGGTCCGCCATACGCTTGTAGAGTCCCAGAGCTTTCGGATAATCTTTTCCCTTGTAAGCGATGTCTGCACTCATACCCATCGCTTCCGTTGAGAATTTGCTGTCGGGATATTCAAGAACCTTATCCAGCCAAGAAGAAGCCGAAGCGTAATCCTGCTGGTTATAGGCAATGACTCCCAGATAATAAGAAGCATTCACACTAAATGCTCCCTGAGGGAATGATTGCAGATAACGGACAAAACTGTTTTTTGCCTCAGCAATCTCTCCACGCATATAAACACGTTCGGCAGCAACATAAGTCAGCGAATCACGTTCATTCACATCAAAGTTCGCTCCACCAGGAATCTGGGAAGCAAAAGCCATATAATCATCAACCTTGTTCAAATCAATATAGATTGACTTCAGGTCGCGCTGAGCCAGACGGGCCTCTTCACTTCCGGGATAAGCTGTTATCACCTTCTTATAAGCAGCAATCGCCTTGTCATACTGGTCAGTCTGATAATAAAGCAGACCTATTTCATTGGCTGCCTTACGGGAAAGCGGACTCTCCGGATAACGCTGAACCAGCAAAGAATAGCGGTTAATGGCATTCGAATGATCTTCCATCAGCACGAAAGCACGTCCCTGCTCATAAAGGGCATCATCCAGATACTGTGAAGAAGGATAAGCTGTAAGCAGCTGGTTCAATGTTCCGATCTTTCCGGCATAATCCCGCTGCAAGCCTTTCACAAAGGCTTCCTGGAACAACGAATAATCACCGAATGAAGGATCATAAGCTACAGCCTGTGCATACAGACTGCGGGCCTCATCGAAACGGCGGGCGTAGAAATAACAGTCACCTATACGGTTGCTGGCATCCGCTGCAACGGTACGTTCCCGGGAAGCAACCAGTGGCACACAACGTTCAAACCAGTTCAAAGCCTTGTTATACTGCTTCTGCTTAAAGGCACAGTAACCGAGATTATACAAGGCCAGGCCATATTCCTGAGAATTCTTATTGGTAGCAAACTCCAGATACTGACGCAGGTCAGTTGCCGCAGCTTCATATTTCTCCATACGATACTTCGATTCTCCCCGCCAGTAATAAGCGTCAGCCTTCGTCTGCTGATTATACTGTCCCAGTTGCAAAGACTGGCTGAAATACTCAATCGCATTTTCAAAAGCTGCTTGCGCAAAGGCCTGTGTACCCAGGCGGAAAAGCAGTTTCTGCTTAGCTTCCAGAATACGGTTTCCCGGATGACTGATCTTTGCGATAGACTTCAAAGCCGCCAAGTAACTTTTGGTATTCATATATACCTCAATCAGATAGTCATTCACCTTATCGGTATAAGGAGAATTGGGATATTCATTCAGGAAACGTTCGAAAACAGTCACTGATTCGGCAAACGGAGAATAAGAAGTTTCATGGATGCACAGAGCGTAATTATAAAGTGCCTGTTCCCGTATACTCCGATCAAAATCCATCGTAGAAGCCTGCTCAAAAGCCATACGGGCCTGATTACGTTCCTTCAGTTGCAGATAAGCCAAACCCATGTGAAGGTAAGCATTCTGAGTCAGAGCATCCTTGGGACCCGTAGCCTCGCCCAGACAAGCAGCACCCTGAGAATAGACACCCATATTATAATAGCTCATACCCAGCTTATACATGGCTTTCCGGTCTCTGTTCTCCGTAGACTGACGATACTGCTCCAATTGCTTGACAGCCCCGGTATAATCATTCAACCCATAAGCAGCCTCACCGGAGATCCGATGCATTTCCGAAGCATGTTCCTGACCTTCATACGAAGCAAGCCAGGTATCAGCCAGATTCTTTGCCTGACGGTTATCTCCCTTGATCAGATAAATATCAGCTATATAATAAGGTGCGAGAATCCGATAGGCTTCGTTTGTTTCCACTTCACGGAAGCCGTTCAACGCATGGTCATAGCGACGGTTCACATAATCAATATAGGCAAGATTATATACCGCATCGTCATGATAACGGGAACTTGCAGCCTTCAGGACAGAGAACCAGATTCCAGCCTCTTCCAGATTGCCGATCTTCATATAAGCTGTACCCAGGCGCATGGTACATTCATCCCGTTCTTCTTCACTCAACATGTCAATATCACAACCTTTAAAAGTAGCGATAGACTCCAGGTATTTTCCTTTAAAGAACCAGGCCGAAGCTATTAAGGATTGCACCCGATTGGCATAACGCGATTCGGGATATGCCTCCAGATAAGCACTCAAGGCTTCAATACAATCCGGCATTTTCAGTTCATAGGAAGTGCAGGCCAGCATATAGCTGCCTCATCCAGCAGATCAGCTTCTCCATTCTGCCGGACATATCGATCCAGTGTCTGCCGCGCCGCAGCATAATCCTGGCGCAAAAAGAGCTGTTTGCCGTCATCAAACAAACGGCGCGAATCGGTCAACGGTTCCGTCTGCTGCCCGGAAGCAGCAAGTGGAAGCGCGCATAGCCAACCGGCTATCAGCATGTATCTTTTATTTTTCATATTTAGAGATATAAACGATTTACTACAGAAATAAGTTTTCTCAACGATCAGTCTTTCCGAAACTGAGGCATCGACAAGAAGCGTTTCACTCCTTCCCGGACAGAATCAAGACCGAACTTCTCCGGATCAACCTGATCCAGCGGCAGCCAGAACGAATCAGCAACATCATCCATGGCCTTCAGGCGGGTATCATCGGCCACCTGACAGAGGAAAAACAGATCAAGGGTATGAACCAGGAAACCTGAATACAAATAAGTGTTAGGCAAGGAAAACAGATAGGTTGTCTGAATGACCTCCAGTCCGGTTTCTTCCTTTACTTCCCGCTTTACCCCTTCTTCGCCCGTCTCATACATATCAATGAAACCACCGGACAAATCAAGTGTACCTTTGGCAGGTTCCTTTCCCCGACGGCAAACCAACAGTTCATGATTCCGGTTCAGAATGAAAGCCACTGTTGCCGCACTGGAATTAAAATAATAAGTAAAACCACAGTCGGCACAATGCTTTGATTTCTCATTATGAATCTCAAAATGAGAAGAACCACATTTCGGACAATACTTAAATAATTCTAATGGATGCATAACTCCACAATTTATAAAACTTCACAAAGATAACAGAAATGAAGGAATAAAGTCAAGAAAAAGAAAGCTTATCCACAAGTTTCACATTCTTTTTAAATATATCCTGCATTGTTTTTAGGGACAAAAGCATAGATAAATAAAAAAGTTTTTCTACATTTGCTTACAATATGATATAATAAGAACCATAGTTATGGAAAAAATTGATAACTTAGACAAACAAATTCTGGAAATAATCTCCCAGAATGCCCGTATTCCTTTCAAGGATGTTGCCGCAGAATGCGGTGTCTCACGTGCAGCCATCCATCAGCGTGTACAGAGACTGATTGATCTTGGTGTGATCATGGATCCGGATATCATGTCAATCCCAAGAGTTTAGGTTACAGCACCTGCACATACGTGGGTATCAAACTGGAAAAAGGATCCATGTACAAAAGCGTTGTTGCCGAACTTGAAAAGATTCCCGAAATCGTAGAATGCCATTTCACTACCGGTCCTTACACCATGCTGACCAAACTGTACTCTACAGACAACGAGCATCTGATGGAACTGCTGAACTCCAGAATTCAGGAAATCCCGGGAGTTGTGGCTACTGAAACACTGATTTCCCTGGAACAGAGCATCAAGAAAGAAGTCCCCATCCGCAACGAAAAGAAATGATGGAGTGGTTACTGACTTACCACGTCGGAGGAATTGTCATCGGAATATGCACATTCCTGATCATCGGATTCTTTCATCCGGTTGTCGTTAAGGCCGAGTATTACTGGGGAACCCGGTGCTGGTGGATCTTCCTGCTGCTGGGAATTCTTGCCCTGGCCGGTTCTGTCCTTGTCGACAATCTTCTGATAGCTTCCTTATTGGGCGTATTCTCTTTCTCCTCTTTCTGGACCATCAAAGAGCTGTTCGAACAGCGCGAACGGGTTCTGAAAGGATGGTTTCCGATGAATCCTCAAAGGAAACATGAATACGAAGTGCCCCCGACCGATACTCCGGAATGAGAAGTTCTTTTTCACAAGAAGAGCCGCAGAAATTATGAGCAGACAACTCCTGCATCCGTAATTTCTGCGGTTCTTGTTTTTACAGGAAACGAACTCATTCGATCACAGCTTTCACCGGCTGTTGTTTCACCGTATCCAGCGGAACAGCCCGATATGCGATTTTTGAGAAATCGATTTTCCGCAAATCTAGCTGCGGATCTGACTGTTGTACATCGTCCGGTAATAAATCGTGCGGCTGGTCATATCCGTTGCGGAAGTCCATTGCGTAGCACTGGGAATGTCAACAGGAGTCTGTCCCTTTGCGAATTCAATACCGATGGGAATGTCAAAGTTATTCAGAATCTGGAAACCCTGCAGGACTGTTTCCTGAGAAGTAGCCGGCACGGGAGCCGTAGCCTGATAGAAAGCTGCTCTCACAAACCGTGAAGGCGGAGTGACATCTCCCGGTATTCCCAGGAAACCGCTTCCGGCTCCAAACGAAGTCAGGTTTGTTTCTCCCAACTGGTTTTCGGGAGCCGTACCCGGAAAGAGATTGACATAATTATTCAAATTGGTCAGATGCCATTCCAGATCCGGAGAATTGGTCAGCACACCGAGAGGATTCTCATAGAACCGTGGTGTTCCATCCATAATCTCCAGTACGATCTGCCGTCCGGAAAGATCCGTAAAACGCCAGTGTACGTCGATGCCCGGGGATCAACGTTTACCACATGAACCTGCCGGACCGCTTCCTTCACCTCATCGACATTCTTACAGCTTCCCAGAATCCATGACACCAGCTGCAAGTCTGATATACTCTGAGCCTTCAGCGAAGGATTATAGGTTTCATACTTTCCATAACGGGGAAAATAGAACAAACCGGCTGAAAGCCCGGCTTCATTCAGGCCTTCGGCTACAAATTCTTTCTGCTGGACAGCCAGGCCACATAACCGTAACGCGAGGTAAACACCATGCCGTTCTGTCCTTCCGGAGTATAGGACTGTTCCTTGTAGTTGCGCGGAACAATCACATACTGACTGTTCAGATCACTTCCGCCCCATTCAATCGTACGTGCCACAACCGTAGCTCCGTCTTTACTTTTCAGCGTAATGCCTGTACAGGCATCAGCCACTGAGGGAGACAACAAACCAGCCGCCATCAGGGGCACTACAAACATCTTCTTCAATTCCATATCGATCAGTTTTATATAGAAAACAATTAACAAATGAATAAGTTCACTGTTCTTTCCGGTATCCATACGGAGTTTTTCCCGTCATGCGTCGGAAAAAAAACGGCAAAAGAAGGATGGATTCGGGAAATGCAACTCATCAGCTATCTGGTAAACCGGTTTGTCCGTATGCCGCAAAAGCAGCCTGGCCTCCTGCACCACTGCCTCATTCACCCAGTCCATGACAGTACGATGACTGACCTGACGAACCAGCGTACTCAGATAACGGGGACTCAGAAACAGACGTCCGGCATAGAAAGAGACATTGCGTTCTGAAAGGCATAACGGTTGATCAGATCAATAAAATGCTCAAAAACTTCCTCCTGCCGTGTACGTTTCGGCTGCTCTTCTGAAAGTCCCTGCTTCCGGAAATAATCAATCTGATGGAACAGAACGGAAATAACGCCGGTCACCGTTTCCCGGGCAAACGGCTCGTCGTGCAGAACCTCCCACAACAGAACAAAAATCTTCTGCAGACGTTCCTCTTCCTCTGCCGTCAATGCCAGGGAAAGGAAAAGCCTGCCCTGCAAATAAGTTTTCAGCAATCCTACGGGACGTTCTTCCTCCATCAGCGATTGGCAAAGGCCAGCATGCAAAAATCACAGTCGGAAGAGATCTCCACCACCTCAAACAAGGTACCGGAGGAAGCGACAACCAGCTGCCCGGCACACAAGACCCGTTCTATCAGATTCACGCGCAAACGGATTTGTCCCGAGCGGATACACACAACACGTCCCTCCGTCAGACGATAAGGCTGTCCGATGATCGAAATGAAATCCTTGACATCCTGTATGCCCCTGATGGAACGGACCAGCCCCAGTTCTTCCCGAATGAAACGGTAATCCCTGCAGTCCTGAAGCGGAAAGCCCAGGACCTGTTTCAAGGCCAGATTCTGAATTCCTTTTTGCATCATATCAACTGTTTACTTCCTGCAAAGATAATATTTCATTCCACTTTTCAGGTATAAAACCATGAAAATCGGAGTATCAGACATAGAGTCTTACATATAGGCTTCCATCCTTCCGGAAACTTCTACCTTTGCATACAAGAACCTTTCAAGATAAAACACTATGATACGAACCTTTCTTCTTCTCCTGCTGATGACCGGAATGATCCTGCCGGCTTCTGCCCAGCTCACCCTGGAAGAATGTCAGCGCAAGGCACAGGACAACTATCCGCTGGTCACCCAATACCAGCTGATCCGGCTCTCGGAAGAATACAGCCTAGCCAATGCAGCCAAAGGCAATCTTCCCCAGATTTCTCTCAGCGGCAAAGCTCTTACCAAAGCGATGCCACTACCCTTCCGTTCGAAGTGCCGGGAGTATCTTTCAGGGGAATGCCCAAAGACCAGTATCAGGTGATGGTGGAAGTCAGACAAAACCTTTGGGATGGCGGAATCATCCGTAACCGGAAGAAGCAGATATCGGCTGCCTCCGAGGAAGCCACCCGCCAGCTGGACGTCAGCATGTATGCCGTCAATGAACGGGTGAACGAGGTTTTCTTCGGGATTCTGCTGCTGGACGAACAGCTCACCCAAAACACCTTATATAATAAGGAGCTGGAACGGAACCTGAAAGCTGTCTGCTCTTATCGCGACAACGGGCTGGCCAATGAAGCCGACGTAGATGCGGTTCAGGTAGAGATCCTTCAGTCGCATCAGCAGCGTATCAGTCTGGAGAACAACCGGCGGGCATATATCCGGATGCTTTCTCTCCTGACGGGAGAACAGCTGGAAGAGTCCGTACACCTGACCCGGCCCGATACTCCCGTACTGACGGAGTCTTTGCAGATCAGGCGGCCGGAACTCGCTCTCTACACGCCCGGCAATACCAGCTCAACGTCCGGGAACAGGCTCTCAAGGCAGGCATCCGGCCACAACTCAGCCTCTTTGCACAGGGAGCTTACGGCAATCCCGGCCTGAACATGCTGAAAGATGCCTTCGAACCTTCCTACCTCGTCGGAGCCCGGCTCAGCTGGAACTTCGGCAGCCTGTACACCCTCAGGAATGACCGTCGTCAGCTGGACAACGAACGGCTGAAGATTGAAAGTAACCGCAATCTGTTTCTGTTCAACACCCGCATGCAACTGACACAACAGGATGAAACCGTCCGTACCCTCCGGGAACAGATGAAAAAAGACGATGAAATCATCCGCCTGCGTACACACATCCGGCAGGCTGCCGAAAGCAAAGTGGCCAACGGCACCCTTTCCGTCACCGAAATGCTCCGTGAACTGACGCGGGAGAATCTGGCCCGACAGGACAAGGCCCTGCATGAAATCCAGCTGCTTCTGACTTACTATCAGCTGCAATACCTGACCAACGAATAATCTCCTTTCCCGTAAAAACACCGCTTAAAGACATGAAAAAACTATTTTTCCTACTAACACTGCTTGGCCTCTCCGGATGCAGTTCCCGTCCGGAATTTGATGCTACGGGCACCTTTGAAGCTACCGAAATCATTGTTTCGTCCGAAGCTGCCGGCCGTCTGTTTTTCCTGAATGCAGAAGAAGGAACCCGCTTTTCCCGGGGAACCGAAGTCGGACTGGTCGATACGGTCCAGCTTCATCTGCAGAAACTCCAGCTGGAGGCCAGCCGGAAGTCCTTCACCAGCCAGCGTCCCGACATCCGGAAGCAGATAGCCGCCACGCAGGAACAGATCACCACGGCCCGGCGTGAGCGCAACCGTGTCGAGAACCTGCTGAAAGCGGATGCAGCCAACCGCAAGCAGCTGGACGACTGGGATGCCCAGCTTGCCCTGCTCAACCGCCAGCTGGAAGCTCAGATCTCCTCTCTGGAAAACAGTACTGCAAGCCTCAACGAACAGAGTTCCTCCATAGCCGTCCAGATCGCCCGGATTGAAGACCAGCTTCAGAAGTGCACATCCGTACACCGATCAGCGGAACAATCCTGGCCAAATATGCCGAACCGGGGGAACTGGCCACCGTCGGAAAACCCTTGTTCAAGATTGCAGACACCGAAAACATCTGCCTGCGTGCCTATGTCACCTCCACCCAGCTGGCCTCGGTCAGACTGGGAGATCAGGTCCGGGTGTTTGCCGACTTCGGTGACAATAACCGGAAAGCCTATCCGGGCAAAGTGACCTGGATTGCCGATGAAGCCGAATTCACCCCCAAAACCATCCTGACCGACGATGAACGGGCCAATCAGGTCTATGCCGTCAAGATTGCAGTCCGCAACGACGGCTACATCAAGCTGGGCATGTATGGTGAAGTCCTGTTTAACGACGAACAGCCATGAATACCGGAGAGACAATCATATCCGTCAGCCACGTGAGCAAAAGCTACGGTTCCGTCCGGGCTCTGGAAGATGTTTCCCTCACAGTCTCCCGGGGAGAGATCTTCGGCTGATCGTCCGGACGGTTCCGGGAAAAGCACTCTTTTCCGGATTCTGGCACCCTGCTCACCCCCGACCAGGGCAAAGCCTGCGTCGACGGGAGAGACGTATGTACCGACTACAAAGCCATCCGCCGGGAAGTGGCTACATGCCGGGACGTTTTTCCCTCTATCCGGATCTGACCGTGGAAGAAAACCTGAACTTCTTTGCTACGGTATTCCATACAACCATTCAGGATCATTATGAACAGATCAGGGATATTTATGAACAGATAGCTCCGTTCCGTCAGCGCAGGGCCGGTGCCCTCTCCGGCGGAATGAAGCAGAAACTTGCCCTTTGCTGTGCCCTGATCCACGATCCGCAGGTGCTTTTCCTCGATGAACCCACCACAGGAGTAGATCCGGTTTCCCGCAAAGAGTTCTGGCAGATGCTGTCCCGGCTTCAGGAAAAAGGCATCACCATCCTGGTCTCCACTCCTTTCATGGATGAAGCCCGGAAGTGTCACCGGATTGCTTCATTCAGGAAGGAAAGATCCGGGGGACCGATACCCCCGGAGAAATCCTCCGCCGCTTCCGCGACATACTCTGCCCGCCCGCATTGAAGCGGGAGAAGCAAGACCACCCGGCTCCTCCCGTCATCCGGGTGGAAAATCTGGTCAAACAGTTCGGATCTTTCACTGCCGTCGACCACATCTCCTTCGAAGTCCGTCCGGGAGAAATCTTCGGTTTCCTCGGTGCCAACGGAGCCGGCAAGACCACCGCCATGCGGATTCTGTGCGGACTCAGCTTTCCCTCCGGCGGACAGGCGGAAGTGCTGGGCTACGATGTCCGCACACAAAGCGAGGAAATCAAGAGACACATCGGCTACATGAGCCAGAGATTCTCTCTCTACGAAGATCTGACCGTCTGGGAGAACATCCGGCTTTTCGCCGGGATCTACGGAGTTCCTGAAGCAGAAATAGCCCCTCGGGCCGAAGCCATGCTGCGTCAGATCGGGCTCTACGAAGAACGGAAGTCCCTTGTCGCCGAGCTTCCTCTGGGCTGGAAGCAGCGGCTGGCCTTTTCCGCAGCCATCTTCCACCGCCCCCGCCTTGTATTCCTTGACGAACCGACCGGAGGCGTTGATCCGGCCACCCGACGGCAATTCTGGGAACTGATCTATCAGGCTGCCGGAGAAGGCATCACCGTTTTTGTCACTACTCATTACATGGATGAAGCCGAATACTGCGACCGCATCTCCATGATGGTGGACGGACAGATCCGGGCGCTCGACACGCCTGCCGGCCTGAAATCACGCTTCCACGCCAGGGATATGGACGAAGTATTCCAAAAGCTGGCCCGGGAAGCCAGACGAAATTAACCCTTACTTACAGAAAGGATACCCCATACCATGAAACAGTTTATCGCATTCATCCGGAAAGAATTCTACCACATCCTGCGCGACCGGCGCACCATGCTGATCCTGATCGGCATGCCCATCGTGCAGATCATCCTTTTCGGTTTCGCCATCTCCACGGAAGTCCGGAATATCCAGACAGCCATCCTCGCGCCCTCTACCCCGGCCGACATCCGCCTGCTGATTGACCGCCTGGATGCCAGCGAATACTTTACAGTCAAATACCTGGTGCGTACGGAAGCCGAACTGAACGAGCTGTTCCGGCAAAACAAAATCGAACTGGCCCGTCGCCTTTTCCGAGGATCTGAACCGGCGGCGTCCCGGCTCCCGGCAAATCCAGGTAATCGCCGATGCCACTGATCCCAATCAGGCCATTACCTGCAATGCCTACCTTCAGGGCATCCTCTCTCCGGCACTGGCCGAACTTCAGGCTGCCTCCCCCTCCGGTACTGCCCTGAATCTCCACACCCGTCTGCTCTATAACCCCCAGATGCGCAGTGCCTATAATTTCGTTCCCGGAGTCATGGGACTGATCCTCATGCTGATCTGTGCCATGATGACTTCCATCTCCATCGTCCGCGAAAAAGAAACCGGTACCATGGAAGTGCTGCTCGTATCTCCGGTACCGCCTTTGTTCGTCATACTTTCCAAAGCAGTACCCTATTTCCTGCTTTCTATCCTGAATCTGACGACCATCCTGCTCCTTTCAGTCTTCGTGCTTCACGTCCCCATAGCGGGCAGCCTGACCGCCCTATCAGGTGTTTCCCTGCTTTTCATCTTCGTATCCCTCTCGCTCGGTCTGCTGATTTCGTGCGTAACCCGTACGCAGGTGGCTGCCCTGCTGATTTCGGCCATGCTGCTGATGATGCCCACCATTCTCCTTTCGGGCATGATTTTTCCTGTCGAGAGCATGCCGCTCATCCTTCAGGGATTTTCCTGCCTTATCCCCGCCCGATGGTATATCAGTGTAGTCCGCAAACTGATGATCGAGGGTGTTCCCTTCGCCTGCGTCTGGCAGGAAACCTGCATCCTTTTCCTGATGGGAACCATACTGATCGGCATTACAACCCGCAAATTCAAGAACCGTTTAGAATAATAACCACATCCCTTCCATGATCCTGCGCTACCTCATCGAAAAAGAATTCAGGCAACTGAAACGCAACAGCTTTCTGCCACGCCTGATCGTGCTCTTCCCCTGCATGATGATGCTCGTCATGCCGTGGGCAGCTACACTCGAAATCGAAGACCTCCGTATCGCTGTCATCGACAACGATCACAGCCCTTCTTCCCAACGGCTGGTACACCGCATTGAGGCCTCTCCCTACTTTCAGCTGACCGCTCTTCCTTCCACCTTTCAGGAAGGCATGCATACCATCGAGCAAGACCAGGCAGACATCCTGCTCGAAATACCTCAGGACTTTGAGAAAGAACAGATCAACGGACGCCCGGCCTCTGCCTCATTGCCGTCAATGCCGTCAACGGAACCAAAGGAGGCTGGGCAATTCCTATCTGCAACAGATTCTAAATCCGCAACCCTCCGCCGCTTCCGTCCGCTACCTTTTTAATCCCCACCTGAACTACCGGGTCTATATGGCGCCGGCTCTTCTGACCATGGTACTCGTGATGCTCTGCGGTTTTCTGCCCGCCCTCAATGTAGTCAGCGAAAAAGAGAAAGGAACCATCGAACAAATCAACGTCACGCCGGTAAGCCGCTTCACGTTTACCCTTGCCAAGCTTCTGCCTTACTGGATGATCGGTTTTCTGGTACTGAACCTCTGCATGCTGCTGGCCTGGGCTGCATATGGCCTGCTTCCCCAGGGCAGTTTGCTCACCATCTATCTGAGCGCCTTCATATTCATTCTGGTCATGTCGGGCCTGGGACTCATCATTTCCAATTATTCCTCTACCATGCAGCAGGCCATGTTCGTCATGTGGTTCTGCATGTTGCTGTTCATCCTGATGAGCGGACTCTTTACCCCCATCCGCAGCATGCCTGCATGGGCACGTTGCCTCACGTACCTCAACCCTCTACGGTACTTTATGGAAATCATCCGTATGATCTATCTGAAAGGCAGCACACTGCCTGACATCCTTTCCCAACTGGGTACACTCAGCGGTTTTGCCGCCCTGCTCTATGCAGGAGCCATCTTCAGCTACAAGAAGAGAAATAACTGACTCTACGGGAAGGAAAGGCCTGGAGAAAACGTATTTTAACATTCAAGGGAGTATATCTTGTTCAGAAATCGCTATATTTGAAAATACGAACCTTAAACGTAGAGAATATGAACTCAAATCCGATTTTCAACATGCACATCCCCACCAAACTGGTCTTCGGATGTGGAGAAATTAAAAAGCTGGCAACAGAAAAGCTGCCGGGTAAGAAAGCGATGATTGTCATTTCTTCCGGTACTTCCATGAAGAAATACGGTTATCTGACAAAGTCATCAACCTGCTTACAGAAAACGACACGGCTTCCATCGTGTACGACAAGATACTTCCCAACCCCATCAAGAGCCACGTCATGGAGGCTGCTGCCATCTGCCGTGAGAGGGGATGCGATTTCATTGTCGGTCTGGGTGGCGGAAGTTCCATCGACTCAGCCAAAGCCATCGCCGTAATGGCGTGCAACGACGGTGACTACTGGGACTATATCCAGGGAGGAACCGGCAAGGGACGCCCGGTCAAGAAAGTACTTCCCGTCGTAGCCATACCGACAACAGCCGGAACCGGAACGGAAGCCGACCCGTGGACGGTAATTACCAATGAAGAACGTCAGGAAAAAATTGGCTTCGGATGCCCGGGCACTTTCCCAGCCTTTCCATCATTGATCCGGACTGATGGTTTCCATCCCGCCACACCTGACCGCCTATCAGGGCTTCGATGCTTTCTTCCATGCAGCCGAAGGATTCATCGCCAACTGCTCGACTCCGATCAGCGACCTGTATGCCCTGGAGGCCATCCGCCTGCTGGCCAAATATCTGCCTATTGCTGTCAGTGACGGGAAAAACCTGAAAGCACGCGCCAAAGTGGCCTGGGGAAGCACACTGGCCGGCCTCGTGGAATCCACTTCCAGCTGTACTTCTGAACATTCCATGGAACATGCCATGAGTGCATTCTATCCCGAACTGCCCCACGGTGCCGGACTGATAGCGCTGAGTGAAGCCTATTTTGAAACTTTCCGCAACGACAGCATGAAACGTTACATGAAGATGGCTGAGGTAATGACACAGCAGAAGAGCAACCGCCCGAGCGACTTCATTGACGCACTGGTACGCATGCAGACAGCCTGCAACGTGCGCGACATCCGGCTCAGCGACTGGGGACTGAAAGAAGAAGACCTGCCGAAAATGGTACAGAATGCACGCGACACCATGGGCGGCCTTTTTCCTGTTCGATCCACGCCCGCTGACAGATGAAGAGATCCTGAACATTTACAAGAAATCCTATCGTTAACTGACGACGGATATCCTTCAGGTACGCAGGAAAGAAGTTCCGACTTCTTTCCTGCGTTCTTTTTTGCCGGATTACCCGAATCGAGCAGTCAATCAGCCGGCATCGAGCAGACGATTGACCGAAATCGAACGGAGAATCTTCCAGCATCGAACAGACGATTCTACGTATCGTGCTGGTGGAACTTTTGTTTTCTCCTGGTGGAA
>ENA-OQAN01000078-OQAN01000078.1-human-gut-metagenome-genome-assembly--contig:-NODE-78-length-49666-cov-5.106199_pt1 | contig 49666 bp, 56 predicted proteins | sample MGYA00242735_ERZ504527 | MGnify/ENA primary metagenome ERZ504527 (study PRJEB26092, sample SAMD00036230) | human gut metagenome | host: Homo sapiens | study: EMG produced TPA metagenomics assembly of... | reverse complement strand
CGGCAAACATGGTCATTGCCATCGCTGCAGAAAGTAATACACACACACATTTCTTCTTCATTTGTTTTCCTCTTTTCTTTTCATTTATATTTTAAGTGCTATTAATATCATGTCTTTTTATAGATTTTAAATTTATTTTTAATTTTTTCATTTCTTTTTAGACCGCACCTCAATAAGCTGTGCTGCAATACTGATCGCGATCTCCGCCGGAGTTTCACTTCCGATTTCAATTCCAATCGGTGCTGTCACACGCGCAAGCTGTTCCTCGGTAAATCCTTCTGCCAGTAATTTATCGGTGACAAATTTTGTCTTTTTCCTGCTTCCTACAACACCAATGTACCCGGCAGGAGTTTTCAGTCCAAAGCGTTCTGCATCTGTATCACAGAGATGTCCTCTTGTAACGACCACAATGTAGTCCTCCGGGTGAATCGTAAATGTTTCTTCCAGTTTTCCAAAATCAATCAACCGTATCTCTTCCGCTCCCGGAAACAGTTCCGGCTTCGTAAATTCTTCCCTGTCATCTGAAACAATGCATCTGAAACCAAGATGTGACAACACCGGAACAAGTTCCTGCGCTAAAATGCCCGCCCCCAAAAATGTATACTTTTCCATCATAAGAAAACTGTTCTGCATAGAAACGTGCTCCATCTATTTCTGTCACAGACTGATGCGCAAAAGTCTGAAACTCTGGCAGTATTTTTATTTTCTCTTCCTCTAACGGCATCAGGATCCAGAATGCTTCTCTTTTTTTTTCTGCCTCTTCCATCTGTCTGATCCATACGGCATCTTCCCGGGCATCCACAAAATAAAACAGCACTGTCGCATTTCCGCCGCATGCCATTCCAAGTTCTGCAGATTTTTCCTGACCAAGATTATACTCATGCAGATAATTTTTCTTTTCCGCGAGAAGTTTTTGTCCCATCAGCGTTGCCTGGTATTCCAGATTACCACCGCCGATCGTTCCGGTCACTCTGCCATCCTCTCCGACTACCATATAGGCACCTGCTTTTCGCGGGATTGAACCGCGTCCCGCTACCACAGTGACAAGCATACTGTTTTTATTTTCGCTGATCCTTTTCTTAAGAGCTTCCACAATTTCTTTCATAGGGCATTCTCCTTATATTGTATTTCTATCACATCACGATTCCTGCAACAGCAGTTCATCCCCAACATGAATCGTGCCGCCTTCTAACACAACTGCAAAAACACCTTCATGTGGCATGATACATTCTCCCATTCTCTGATAAATCTGGCAATGGGAGTGACATTCTTTTCCGATCTGTGTCATCTCAAGCAGCACCTTTCCGCAGCGAAATCTCGTACCGACCGGAAGATTCTTAAAATCATATCCCTCCACGATCAGATTTTCTCCAAATGCTCCGAACGCAACGTCTGCACCTTTTGCACGAAATTCTTCTATTTTTTCAAAGGAAAGCAGACTGACCTGTCTGTGCCATTTTCCTGCATGTGCATCGCCCTGGATGCCCCAGTCTTTGACAAACCCGGCTTCTGCCACCTCATGCTTTTCTGTTCCTCTTTCTTTGCTGATACAAATTCCTTTTATGATTCCCATGTATGATTGCTCCATTTTCTGATGTTTTTCATCCGTTTCATTGCAGGTATTTTCAATCCTTTATAAATACTTTGGAATTTTTGTTTCTCATATCAGTGATTGGGCGATTTCTCTATATTACTACATATTTCTACCCATTTTTGCTTACATATTCTGCTCATTTACGGTCGATTGGGCGAATGCAGTTCGTTCATGTATTTTTCGCCCATTTCAGCCATTTTCCACTCATTTCATTGCGTATTTTGGGTGTTTTTCATTTAATTATAATTAATTTCACCCATTCTCGTCAGAATTATATTTCTACCTGCATTTTCATTGTAAATCAATTCACTCCGTTGCATTATCCACCAATACGCACCATTGCATTGTGCTCTGTCATTTCAGAGACCTGTTCAAAACAATGCTCCGCCGGTTTTTCAAAAATTGCCTCTTTCATCACTTCCTGCAATGTCTGTTTTCTCCCCGGATCCCGGAGAACGGCTCTTAAATCAATGCCTTTTTCATAACAGAGGCATAGTTTTAAATATCCTTCCGAAGTGAGCCGGATGCGGTTGCAGGATCTGCAGAATTTATGATGCATGGCACTGATAAAACCGACATCCATATTTAATCCCGGAAAACGGTAGTAAGCTGCAGGACCTGCGCCATGTTTTCCGGATTGCTGCTTCTCTTCCGTGTACGACAAATCCCGGATATCTGCACTATATTTTTCGCCTTCCCTGCTTCCCACAGTTCCGGCTTCTGATACATTCCCATAGCACTCCTCGATCTGCCGAAACAATTCTTCATTGGAGCCTCCAGTATACGCTGCCCCATACCCGATCGGCATCATCTCGATAAAACGCACCGGAATCTGCACTCTATTTGTATAATCAAGAATAGATTTCCAGTCAAGATGCTGATAATGCACGGTATTAATCTTTACCGGAATTTGTGCTTCTTTTGCAGCATGGATTCCTGCCAACACTGCATTTAATTCATCCCGTCCCGTCAGTCTTTGAAATTCTGTTTCATCCAAAGTATCAAGACTGACATTCACACCGTCCAGTCCGGCCTCTTTCAAAGCCTTTGCATACTCTGCAAGCAGAACCCCATTTGTGGTCATTCCAACCGTTTCAATGCCGGAAACATTTTTTATTTTTTCTACCAGAGCCACACAGCCGCGGCGCACTAACGGTTCCCCGCCAGTCAGGCGGATATGCCGGATTCCAAGTGCTGCCGCCGCCTCTGTCACCTGAACGATCTCCTCGTAGGTCAGCAGATTTTCCATATCTGTCGTCTCTATATCACCCGGCATACAATACTTACAACGCAGATTGCAGCGGTCGGTAATGGAGATTCTCAAGTAGTCGATCTCTCTGCCTGCCTTATCTTTCATAGACTCGTTTACCAGCCCTTTCCAAATCCACAATTCGGGTAAATACAGTGGTCACAGTTTAGGCAGAGTCCCCCTTCTCCAAGCGCCGCAAGCTCTTCTGCTGTCACTTTATCATCAGCATAATGCGTGGCAGTACCAGATCAAAGATTGTGCGCTTTGCATACATCACGCAGCCCGGCAGACCAAGGATCGGAACATTTCCGTTGTAATAGGAAATCAGAAACATCGCTCCCGGCAGTACCGGTGCACCGTAAGAAATGATCTCTGCCCCCGTGTTTTTGATTGCAAGCGGGGTTTTATCATCCGGATCCACACTCATGCCTCCGGTACAGATCACAAGATCTGCCCCTGCCTCGATCGCCGCAAGACATCCATCCGTAATCTTTTGATTATCATCATCAAAAGTTTCATGAAAAATGACTTCTGTATCATATTCTGCCAGCTTTTCCCGGATGACCGGTGTAAAAGTATCTTCGATCCTTCCATGATAAACCTCATTTCCGGTCGTGATGATCGCAGCTTTTTTCTTATGGAATGGCTTTAATGTAAAAATCGGGGCATCCGCACAAATTGCTTTTACACGTTCCATTTTATCTTTTTTGATGACAAGTGGAATAATTCTGGTTCCTGCAAGCTTGTCCCCCGCCTTCACCGGTGTATTTCCGTGGCGGCTGGCGATCATCATTTCACCGAAGCTGTTCACCTTTTTCAATTTTTCTTTGTCAACTTTTAACAGTCCGTTGCAGTCTGCAATCAGCTCAATTTTTCCCTCCTTAACATCTGACGGATGCATATGGTCGTTTTTACACATCTCATAAAGGATCTGCGCTGCTTCATTTTCATGAAGAATCGTGTCATCTTTTTCCCAGATGTAAATATGATCTTTTCCGACACTCAGAAGTACCGGGATATCTTCCTCCGTGATAATGTGACCCTTGCGGAAAACCGCATCTTTTGTGACACCTTTAATGATCTGGGTAATGTCGTGGCAGAGAACCTGACCGACCGCATCTTCTGTTTTTATCAGTTTCATGAAGCGTATGCCCCTTTCTGTTTTTATGATAAAATATTACTGCCAAATGCGCAGACAACCTCAAGCACACTGCCCGCAATGCAGCGTGCTTTATCCGAAATGGTGAAACAATTTGACAGCTCACTTTTACGCGGATCAATGTCCGCGATCTTAAAGCCTTTTGTAACCGGGTATCCATCACGGATCAGTCCACGGATAATGCCGGGTATCGTGGCGGTCACGGAATATCTGCGATTTTCTTTTCATCCGCGATATAGGCGATTTCTTCGCCCTGCTCCACGATATCACCGATCTTGTGCACATTATAAAGGATTCCTTCCGCTCCCGCATGAATCACACGCTCTGCCGTATAACCGCCAATATTGCCTGGGATTCCGGTATTTGGAATGGCTGATCCCTCACGGATAATCCGTCCAAGATTGTGTCCACGCATCGTCTCAATGACAATATCAACATCCTCTCCTGCTGCAAATCCGGGACCTAAGCCTATCGTAAGCGGTGCCATTGAGCGGTTCGTTCCAAGATTCTTCTTCGCTAAAATCGCATCTACGACCACTTCCGGTTTTAATGCCGTAATACTTGCTCCATCCGGATCTACAATCAATGGGACTTTCCCGGTATCGATCACTTTTTTTGCCTCTGCAGTATCTTTGATCAGCACTGCTTCCATGCCCTCTACCGTGCGCTGCCCTCATAAACTGCCTCACAGACGGCTACCTGACGGCGGATCGCCGCCGGGTGGTCTGTCTCTAACACCAGTACCGGAAATCCTGCCGCCCAGAGTCTGTGAATGGTTCCGGTGGCAAGATCACCGCCGCCTCTTACTATGATGAATGGTTTCTGTCTCATGTATTTTCCCTCTTTTAAACACTCCTGTTTTCTCAGGCGATCCCTCAAATCACCAGTTCAACACTCTGATCTGTTTCGATTCCAAATGTATGGATCTGCTCTTTTTTCTGTTCATATTCTGCCGGTTCCATCCGCCACGCAAGACCGCAGTCTGCAGAAAGCTGCCTTGGCACAGGAATCAGACGTCCGTTGATATGATTTTCCCCGCAGTATTTTTCCATTGCCATCGCCGCTGAAGTTGTATGAAACGTAATAATCCTGTAATTTTTCTTTTCTCTCATATATTTATACCGGAATTTTTTCTCGATTTTTCTTGTAATAAAGAGTCGCTTGCGACTCTTTCGCGCTCGAGCGGTGCTGTTTACAGCTAACTTCTGCTCCGCGAAATGCGCATCCCGCCCGGAGGGCTTTTTACATAGGACGTAATTTCCTATGAATTAAAAATATTTTTTACAGCACACCAACATAAATTTCTTTTTCTGCTTTGGAAATGATCTCTCCAACAATGGCTGCCGGATGTCCCGCCTGTTTTAATTCCTCGAAAAGCGCTTCCGCCTGCTGGCTTTCCACCGCGATCAGAAGTCCTCCGGAAGTCTGCGGGTCAAACAGCACTTCCTCCATGGCAAACGATACATTTTCAAATGATACAAATTCGCCTACATGATTGCGGTTTTTCTGTCCTGCTGCCGTCAGTAAAAACTCATCTGCGTAATCGAGCGCTTCCTTTATGACCGGGATCTGATCTGCAAAAATACGGCAGGACAATTTTCCATCCATCATTTCATGCAGATGTCCTAAAAATCCAAATCCTGTCACATCCGTGCATGCGTGGATCTCATACGAATGGCAGATATGGGAAGCTGATTTATTTAACATAGTCATGGATGCAACCGCCTGTTCCATCGCCGCGTCCGATGCCTCTTTCACGCGGTTTGCAGTACAGACGATCCCGACGCCAAGTTTTTTGGTCAGGATCAATTTATCCCCCGGTCTTCCCTGATTATTGGATAAATCTTATCCGGATGCACGGTTCCCATAACAGAAAGTCCATATTTCACATCCGCATCAGCGATCGAATGACCACCCACAAGCGTTCCACCAGCTCAATGACTTTCTCGGATCCCCCGCGCCATGATCTCCCCCAAAACATTCAGATCCATGCTCTCAGGAAAACATACGATATTTAACGCCGTTTTTACCTTCGCCGCCCATCGCATAGATATCACTGAGCGCATTTGCCGCAGCAATTTTACCAAAAGTGTATGGATCATCCACCATCGGCGGGAAAAAATCGAGCGTCTGTACGATCGCCGTATCATCAGAGATACGGTAAACTGCCGCATCATCCTTGCTATCGTAGCCGATCAACAGATTCTCATCCGCCGGTCCTTTAGGCAGACGCTCTAACACCCTGCTCAAAATCCCTGCTCCAAGCTTTGCGGTGCAGCCGCCACCCTTGCAAAATATGATTTTTTCGTCTTTCTGCTGTTCCATCTGCACGCCTCCAAAAAATTATTGCACTCAAAAATAAGTTCATCTTCACAGATACGCAATCCTGCCTGTCCATGCAGCTTTTTTCTTCAAAGCTTATCCCGCCGCGATCTCCCTCACAGCTTTCTCTGCAGTATCCACTTCCTCTTCCGTATTTAAATGGGAAAAGCTGAACCTTACCGCCCCCTGCTCTTTTGTTCCAAGTGCTTCATGCATCAGTGGGGCACAGTGCGCACCGGCGCGGACGGCGATCTCATAGTCCTCCCAGAGCCAGTCGCTCACACTGCCGGAATCTATATCTCCGATATTTAATGTGACAACTGCCACTCTGTTTTTTGTTGTAAAATCTCCATAAATCTTTACCCCGGAAATGTCTTTGACGCCGTTATAAAAACGCTCTGCCAGCGCCATTTCACGCCCGTAGATCTTATCAATACCGGTCTTTTGCAGATATCCCAAAGCCGCATACAATCCGGCGATTCCATGTCCGTTTAAAGTTCCCGCTTCAAGCAGAGTCGGCATTTCTTTTGGCTGTGTTCTGCTGTAACTTTGGACTCCGGTTCCTCCTGCGAAAAGCGGTCGGATTTCCACACCTTTTCGCACATAAATGCCTCCGGTTCCCTGTGGACCAAATAATCCTTTATGACCGGTAAAACAGAGTACATCGATATTTTGTTTCTGCACATCGATTGGAAGGACTCCCGCCGTCTGGGCGGCATCAACGACAAACAGCAAATGATGCTTTTGTGTAAATGCTGCAATCTGCTCTAAATCTGTCACATTTCCAGTCAGATTTGACGCATGCATGATTACAACCGCTTTCGTTTCCGGCTCATATGCATTTTCCAGTTCATCGTATGCGATCCGCCCCTTAGAATCTGCCGGAAGATAGGTTACTTTCACACCGCGCTGCTCCATCAGATACAATGGACGCAATACCGAATTATGTTCACAGACTGACGTGATCACATGATCTCCCGGTTCAAACAATCCCTGGATTGCAATGTTTAACGACTCTGTCACATTGGCGGTAAACGCAATACGGGATGCATCCTCCGCATGAAATAACTCTGCAAGCCGCTCTCTGGTTCCATAAATGATCCTCGACGCATCCAGTGTTGCCGCATGCGCTCCTCTTCCTGCATTTCCAATTGTATGAAATGCCGCCATGACGGCATGTTCCACTTCCGGTGGTTTTGGAAATGTAGTTGCCGCATTATCCAGATAAATCATGGTTTTACAATGTTTCCTGCCTGTGTCATTTTTTCAGCGATGACATACATATTCGTTACACTTCCCACCTGAAGTTTGTCCGTAAGACCATAGTGATTCAGACATGTTCCACAGGTTAAAATCTCTACTCCCTGTGCCTCTAATGATTTTAAATCCTCTAACGTCGGCGACTCCTCACAGGTCAGCTTTGCACCTCCGTTATAGAAAAGGATGGTCTGTGGCAGCACATCCTGCTCTGTGAGTGCATAAATAAATCCTTTGATAAGTACTTTTCCAAGTTCTTCATCGCCCTCACCCATATGATCTGCGGAGATCACAACAACCGTGTTTCCATGGATCGCATTTGGAGCACAGTTTTCTTCTTTTTCTGTCTCTGCCGCATCGTTTGCCGACAGTGCTGTGTTCCCTGCTGCCGCCTCTTCCCCGATCTCCATCGTCACTTTATACTGTCCGTCTGAAATCTTTTCTGACTTTACGCCATAACCTTTCTGGTTTGCCATCTTTGTCAGGTTCTGAACTGCGATCTCATTGTCCACCAGTGTCTCCACAACACCTGCACCATTAAGCTCTTTGATTGCATTTTTTGTTTTTACTACCGGAATCGGGCAGGTATCTCCCATTGCATTTACTGTAATCATAGTTATTTCCAGCCTTTCTGTTCTGATATTCCGTTCCACAAAAAAGGACATTACGGATCACTCCTGTAACGCCCTCGTTATTTTTTCTTAAGTATAACATTATTCCCAGAGAATGAAAAGATATTATTCAGCGAAGAACTCTATGCATTTCAGGTGCTTTCCAGCATAAAGAGCGTTATCATCTCCGTGCACACTCCCCATCTCTCCCTAACAGGATATCCATCCCATGTTCCAGCGAATCTAAGATATAAGTCAGGCTCTCCTCCACCGCCTTCGGACTGCCCGGCAGATTTACGATCAGTGACTGTCCACGGATCGCACTCGCACCACGGCTTAACATAGCGCGTTTTGTGATCGTCATGCTGTAGGCGCGGATTGCCTCCGCAATTCCCGGTGCATTCCGGTCACAAACCGCAAGCGTTGCCTCCGGTGTCACATCCCGCATGGAAAATCCCGTCCCGCCTGTCGTTAAGATCAGATTGCATTTACATTCATCCGCAAGATGGATCATTTCCTGTTCCAGTTCTTCCTGCTCATCCGGCAGCACTTTATAGGATACGACCTCGTAGTTTTCTGCCGGGAGAATCTCTCTGATCCTTCTTCCGCTGATATCCTCACGCTCTCCTTTGGAACCCTTATCGCTTGCTGTTATAATTCCTACTGTATATTTATTGTCCATATCATGTTTTCCTTTCGTCCTGTTTTAACACAACATTGTATATTTTGTCTTTCAGAAATCTTTGACACAGCTTTCAATCGCTGCATGATTCTTCACACACATAATGCCCGCTCTTGCCGCCATCCTTCTCCATCAGATGAATATCAGTAATCCGCATTCCACGGTCCATCGCCTTGCACATATCGTAAATGGTCAATAGCGTCACACTCACGCCTGTCATTGCCTCCATCTCCACACCGGTCTTCCCGATACAGGAAGTTTTACAAAATGCTTCGATCGAATGCTCCTCATCATGCATCTCATAGCGGATCTCACAGTCCGTCAATGCAATGATATGACACAACGGGATCAGTTCCGAATTTTTCTTCGCCGCCATGATCCCGGCAATACGCGCCACCCCAAGGACATCTCCTTTTTTTGCGGTGTGTCCCTTGATTGCCGCATATACCTCCTTATTGACATATATTTTCCCGGCTGCCACCGCCACACGGTAGGTGTCATCCTTCGCATGAACATCTACCATGACAGCATTTCCTTCCTTATTGAAATGTGTAAACTCACCCATACGCAGCGCTCCTTTCCCAATTCAACATTTTCCTACACTGCTGTCTCCACATGCCTGTACAGACAGCGTCTTCCTATATCTGTGACTGCTCTATTTATTTTCTTTCCTTATTATAAATAGAACTTCTGCACACATGCAATCCCTATTTTCTTCCTGTTTTTGCCTGTTTTGGACATATTTTGTTCATTTTTTATTCATATTCCATAGAAAAACACAGATTGTTCATTCTTTTTTATTCATCTTTCCGATTGATTTTTTACCTGAGAAGCGATATATTCTCTTAGTGTCAAAAATAAGATTTTTACACACCTTTTACAAAATACTGGAAATGACAGCATTTCCGTTTACAGATAGACAGTTTGATATTACATGAAACTTTGGGAGGTCACTATGAAAGAAAAATTACAGTTTTGTCTTGATAAGATTTCTCTTATCCGCTCAAAATTACCAAAGAAAAAACCGCACAGCGAAAAATATTATAAAATGATTGCATTTTTAAACAAATATTCCTTAGTATTTCATTTTATTTTAGCATGCGTGCTGACGTTCGCAATTGAAGTGATTTCAAGAAGAGATTTCCTTTCTACCATCTCTTTCTTACATAATCACACACTAGCTTACCTTTACAACGCATTTATCGTATTTGCTTCGCTCTCGATCGTATATCTGTTCCGGTGCAGGGCACAGCTGCGTGTACTAATCAGCGGTTTATGGCTGTTCCTTGGTACGATCAACGGTCTGATCCTTTCAAACCGTGTTACACCTTTCAGCTATACTGATTTAAAATGTATCTCTGATCTGTTCGCAATGCAGAACACAAACTACTTTACCGCAGAAGAGGCAACTCTTGTCGTTGGCGTTGTCGTTGCATTTTTCGTATTTTTAGGTTTCTTTTTTGCAAAAGGGCCAAAATATCAGGGAAAACGTCATTTTGTATTAGGTCCGGTTTCGATTGCTGCTTTACTTTTAGTCGGACTTCCGATTACTACACAGGCTGCACAGGGTTCTAACATCCTTGCTTCCTATTTTTCCAATATCGCTCAGGGTTATGCCGATTATGGTTTTGTATACGGTTTTTCCACCAGTGTGGTTGGCCGTGGTATGAGCAAACCGGATGATTATTCTGAGGAAACGGTCGATGCGATCGAAACTCTGGTTAATTCTTCCAAAGAACAGACCACTGTTTCTAAAGGCAGCGAACCGAATATCATCTGTGTACTGTTAGAGTCATTCGCAGATCCTTACGAAGTAAACTTTTTAAATATGTCCGAAGATCCGATCCCGAATTTTCACAATTTAGAGAGCAATTACTCCACCGGATATCTTACCGTTCCGGTTGTCGGCGCAGGTACTGCAAACACAGAGTTTGAAGTTTTAACCGGTATGAGCATGCAGTATTTCGGAACCGGTGAGTACCCTTACAAAACCATCTTAAAACAGACAGACTGCGAAAGTATTGCATCTGACCTGTCAAAGATCGGTTACGGTACACATGTAGTACACAACAATACCGCTACTTTCTACAGCAGAAACAATGCTTTTTCCATGATGGGATTTGATACCTTTACCAGTAAAGAACTGATGAACATCACACAGTACACACCAAATGGCAACTGGCCAACCGATGATGTACTGGTTCAGGAAACTGTAAAAGCTTTGGACTCCACAAAAGACCAGTCCGATTTTGTATACACGATCACTGTAGAAGGACACGGCGATTATCCGACCGAAAAGATCTTAACAGATCCGGCAATCAAAGTTTCCGGCGCAGCCACAGAGGAATCAAACAATCAGTGGGAATATTATGTAAATATGATCCATGAAGTAGATGATTTCATCGGTGACCTGATCACTGCTGTTGACCGCCGCGGTGAAGATACCATCGTTGTTATGTTCGGTGATCATCTTCCTACCATGGGACTTTCTGATTCTGATATGAAATCCGGTGATATTTTCAAGACAAAATACATCACCTGGAATAACATGGGACTTCCAAAAGAGGATGCTGATCTTACAGCATACCAGCTTCTCTCCCAGATCACAGATCAGGCTGGTATCCATGAAGGAACCATGTTTAACTATCATCAGACACAGCGCAATTCCGAGACATACTTAAATGGTCTTGAGAATCTGCAGTACGATTTGCTTTACGGCAAAAGATATACTTACGGCGGCGAGGATCTCTATCCTGCTACCGACCTTCAGATGGATGTGGAGGATGTTACAATTTCCAATCTCCGCAAAAACTCTGACCGTAACATCCTTGCTGTTTATGGTTCAAGATTTACCAAGAATGCAAAGATTTTTGTAAATGGTGAGAAAGTTCCTACCAACTACATTTCTTCTGCACTGGTAACAACAAGTCTGGATAACGTAAAAGATGGCGATACGATCAGTGTCAATGTCCTCGGTTCAAAAGGAATCCTGCTTCGTGCCGGAGCAGACGAGGTTGTCTATGAAGATCCAGATGTGATCCATGAGACAGAGACGGAAAATCCGACCGAGACAACCGAAGTACCAGTCCCTGCATCCACATGGAATCTGAACATGCCTTCTTCGGAAAAGACAGATATGAAATCTTCTGAAAGCACGGAAGTGAAATCTTCCGAAAATACGGAGGTGAAATCTTCCGAAAATACGGAGGTAAAATCGTCCGAAAATACGGAGGTAAAATCGTCTGAGAGTACTGAAGTGAAATCGTCTGAGAACACTGAGGTAAAATCCTCTGAAAGTACAGAAATGAAATCCTCTGAAAGTACGGAAGTGAAATCTTCCGAAAATATCTCCGATACACTTGGCAGATAGCTTTATAAAAAAATCAAAATAACAGACAAGTCCGATATGTGGCAAGATGCTGCTATTGGGCTTGTTTTTTTGCAAAATAATTTTGATTACATTATGTCCTGTGTTAAAATGGAATCAATAAATCGGAGTTTCAGGAGGAAAATCATGAGCAGTAGGGGAATTTTTATTTTAGCGATTACATGGATTGTTATGTCACCGTTTTGGTTCTGGGCAGAAAATATTGCGTTAGGTATCATATGGCTATGTGGCGGAGTCATTGAACTATTTATCGCATTAGTGAGACGCAGCAAAGAGAAGAAAAGCAAGTAAATTCAAGTTTGTTTGTGCATTGATGGTTATCTTGAGCTTAGGAGGCGTTTAATGAAAACTGTTTTTTTACATGGGTTGGGACAAACTGCACAGGACTGGAAAAAAGTAGTCCAACAACTATCAATTTCTGATGTCGATTGCCCAGAACTTTTTTCTTCAACAGAAGATGAAATATCCTATTCGCAGATTTTGGGTGATTTAGAACAGCGGTATTCAGAAGTAAAAGAGCCGCTTCGTATCTGCGGTCTTTCGTTAGGTGCGCTTCTTGCGATTGATTTTGCTATTCGACATGAGGAAAAAGTGGATTCGCTGGTTTTGATTGGCGCACAATATAAAGTTCCAAGTTTACTGATAGATTTTCAAAATCTTATCTTCCGTTGTATGCCAAACAAGGTTTTTGAAAGTATGGGACTATCAAAAAGCAGCACCATAAAATTGGCTCACTCTATGCGGTCATTGGATTTTACTTTGCAATTAAATAATATTCGTTGTCCAGTAACAATTTTGTGTGGCAAAAAGGATACTGCCAATCTAAAGGCTTCTAAAAGGCTAAAAGAATTGCTACCCCAAGCTACTTTGCACATCGTTCCAAATGCAGGACATGAACTCAATAAATATGCACCAAACACGATTGCAGAGATATTAAATCAGTAAATTTATCGTGCAAAAAATATAGTAAGATGAATTGTCTGACAGGTAAGCGATCTCTTTCACTTTCATCACAACATCCCACTGTCCTTAGAGAGATGGACGAAGTATAATGTAAGCAACAATCGGAATTTGTAAATGAGGGGAATTTATGATGTTGCATTCATATCCGTTATTAATATCTATATATAAGGGAGAGGGGCGAATGTTAATTGTTCCGCTTATTGACCATATTGCAGGATATTCGATTGATTCAGATTGGTTCATAAGTTTATCAGATTTGGACAATGCTGTTTCTGTCGGTGAAGGTGTAAAAAGTGCTCTTGATTACATAAGAAACAGTCCTTTATCTTCGCTGACGCCTAATGAGCGAAAAGAAAATGCTGCATGGAAGAAAAATACGAAATATAGAAGCCGAGTATCTTTTTGGAAAAATAATCATTATGTTCGTGTTAAAATCACTGAAGATAATCAGTATATAATACATTCGATGAAAAAATCACATAAAAGACAATATACATATGATGAAATCATCAAAGAATTTATATTATTTGCTGATGCAGATGCTGAGGAAATAGGCAAAGCGGTTATTGAGTCTTTTATGGAATCAGAACGATATTACAATATGGGTTAGGGTTTTGTTGTAATAATATATTACATATGATATTGGGGCTTATGCTGAGCCTATAAGTACAAATTACAGGAGGGTTCAAATGGGCTTATTTGATAGATTTAAGAAGACATCAAAAGAAAGTTTATTAGGATATTTGAAAAATAGTATTTCAGATAATTCTAGCCTGGAACACATAGTAAGCGTGTTCGAAGAGATGTGTAATATGCCACTTAAAGAAGATATGATTTTATTTGAAACAGGAACCTATTCTTTTACAGGAAAACCTATGTTTAACTTTTCTTTGGTTAGACAATTTCCTAATGATGAGGAAGAGTATTATCAAATTCATGTGGATGTGTTATATATTCCAACGGAAGAAAATAAAGATTTTCAACGAACTATATGGAATGAGGATATTGAAGAAGATATATTCAGCTATATCAAAAAGACTCCTGAGTTTAGTTTCTGTAAAGATAAGGTATTCAGCAAAATAGAAATATATTTGGATGAAACCTAACGTGAAAATCGGAGTTTGTTACTCTTTTTGGAGGTGAATTGGTAATGATAAAATTAAAAATGTCTATTGAAGATATAAGTGAGTATCAGACAGGTATTTTACCAAAGAATGCTGTTAAAATAGAAACACCTCAGAGCATTGAAGAGATGATGAAAAAAGCGGCACCTATTGCAGCGGTATTATGTATTTTAATGTTTGTAACGATGCTGTGTAAAACAGTTATGAACAAGACAGTTGTTATTTCGCATGTATTTATTTTGATTGGTTTTTGCCTGGGGTATATTTGTTTGGTGATACACGAGTGGTTACATGGGATTGTCTATCCGAGAAACGCACTGGTTACGATAGGTAAAATAACGGGTAAGATATCATTTGTTGCATTAGCATCATATCCTCTGAAGCGAAGAAGGTTTATTGTAATGTGCCTATTACCATTTGTGCTTGGAATAATACCATTATTGATTTTTATTGTTAGTCCGGCAGAATATAGAGAACTAAATGGACTAATGTTTGGCATGTCATGTATGGGTATGGTTTCGCCATTTCCCGATGTATATAATGTTTTTTATTGTCTTAAAAAATGCAAATAAAAAAGATGCAATAATGTTTTATAAAAACGATATGTATAAGGTATCGTAAATTCCAGTTTATTAGGATGATAAATTTTATTTTGAATAGGACAGGTGTTTATGAAAAAAGCTCGAGCGCAGTTTCTGTTATTGGAGGAGCCGATGGACCGACCTCCATTTTTTTTAAGAAAAATGCAAAACTTACTCTAAAACAGAAAATTCAAAGAGCAAAAAATAAAATTAAGCGGTTCTATGTGGATAAAACCCTTTCATGTGAAAGTCATAGTTTGGATGAAGTAATAGAGTATATCGTAAATAGATATAGGTTTGCTGAAGTCGATAAGGATGCTGAAGAATTTCCAGAAGAATATCAGCAGATGAGAGCCTCTTTTATCATTCAATATGCTCCAGAATTATTAGGAGAATCTACTGCATGTCCTAAATTAAAGAGCGAATCGCCAAAAGATGTGGAGGCTTATATCAGGCAAAGCGAGGAGCGAATGCAGAGGGCAATGGAAATCCCTTCGACAGAATTTGATATTGACTTTCATAAATTCAAAAAAGCATTTGATGATATCAATGATACCATGTATATTGTTATCGAAAAAAAATATGCATATATTGGCGGTGGGCTGGTGGAAATAAAAAGGTGGTTAAAAACTTTCAGAGTATCTATAAAGATATATACAGATATTACGGTGTCACAAAAGAGGATAAAGTAAGCAAATCGGAACGATATAAGGATGTGGTTCGAACTTGAGTCAGTAATACAGTTTTGCAATCATTCAAGATATAGAAAAATCTATAAAAAGGAGCTGAGACACTGCTGATTTTAATCAGATAGTTTGACAGCCCCGAGACCGTTTCAAGTTTTGTGTAAACGCTAAAAACTGATATAAGATTTGTGAATAGTTACAAATGGGCAGAGCCGATTTTCCGGATTCTGCCCATATCTGCATTATACAGGAGTTTTTGGGCATGTCAATAAGACCTGCCCAAAACAAGCTGGTTTTACAGGTTGCGTCCGTTCAGACGCTCTTCAAATTTCTCTCATTGCTGCTTTTTGTGGGCTGTCTTTTCTTCTTGCCATAAAAAATAACCTCCAAGCTGAGTAATTTTATCTTACATCAGTTTGGAGGTTTACACAAACTTTGGGATGCTCCCTTTTAATTAGAATCCGGGAACGAACCATTTTTAAGGCAGCTTAGAATCCAGAAACATCTGGCCCCGCCTGGTCTCTTCTTTACTTTTCCATTACACGCATCAGATTCACCATCTCGATCGCACCCACAGCGCATTCATACCCCTTATTTCCCGCCTTACTGCCTGCGCGCTCGATTGCCTGTTCAATATTGTCTGTCGTAAGGACGCCAAACATAACCGGAATTTTGCTCTGTAAGGAAACGCTTGCAATCCCTTTGGAAACTTCATTGCACACATAATCATAATGGCTCGTTGCCCCGCGTATCACTGCCCCAAGGCAGATCACTGCATCATACTTTCCACTTGCCGCCATCTTTTCTGCAATCACCGGAATCTCAAACGCTCCCGGCACCCATGCCAGATCAATCTGCTCCTCCGGTACATCATGGCGCTTCAACCCGTCAAGTGCACCCCCGATCAGTCTTGACACGATAAATTCATTAAACCTCGCTGCCACGATCCCAATTTTAATGTCCTCTGTCCCTGTTAATTTTCCTTCTAAAACGTTCATTTTTTTATCTCCTTTTTTATAATGTTGATGTCAGGTTGACACCATAGATACTTAATATTATATTTATCCTCTTATTCAAAACGAAGCATATGCCCATCTTTTCCTGTTTCGTCCGCAGATAAAACAGATCATACGGTGTCGCCTTCATCTGGATCGGCACGCGCTCTTTGATTTCCATGCCATAATCTTTTAACTGGTAACTTTATCCGGGTTATTGGTAAGAAGCCGCAGTGTTTTTACGCCGAGATCTTTTAAGATCTGTGCTCCAATGTAATACTCCCGCTCATCCCCTGCAAAACCGAGCGCAAGGTTCGCCTCTAACGTATCCATTCCTTCCTCCTGCAATGTATAGGCGCGCAGCTTGTTCAGTAACCCGATGCCTCTTCCCTCCTGCCGCATATAAAGCAGGATTCCGCGGCCTTCTTTTTCGATCTGTTCCATTGCCGCAGCAAGCTGTTCCCCGCAGTCACACCGAAGGGATCCGAATACATCTCCCGTCAGGCACTCGGAGTGTACACGGCACAGCACATCCTCTCCGTCTCCGATCTCACCTTTTACCAGCGCAACATGATGTTCCCCGTTTAAAATATTCTGATAACCATACGCTTTAAATTCTCCATATTTTGTCGGGAGTTTTGCGACTGCTGCGCACTCTACCAGTTTCTCATGTTTTTTGCGGTACTCCTGAATTGCCGCGATCGTGATAAAACAGATATTCCATTTTTCTGCAAGTTCCATGAGTTCTGTTGTACGCATCATTGTTCCGTCCTCACGCATGATTTCACAGCACAGTCCACATTCTTTTAAGCCCGCAAGACGCATCAGGTCAACGACCGCTTCTGTATGACCGTTACGTTCTAACACACCATTCTTTTTTGCAAGCAGAGGAAACATGTGTCCCGGTCTGCGAAAGTCTTCCGGTTTTGCATCCTCACTGATGCAGTGCCTTGCTGTCATGCCGCGTTCCTCCGCCGAAATTCCGGTCGTTGTACCGGCATAATCGATCGATACGGTAAATGCGGTCTCATGGTTGTCTGTATTGTCTGCCACCATCTGCGGGAGTTTTAATCTTTCACAAATCTCCTTTGACATCGGCATACAGATCAACCCTTTTCCATATGTCGCCATAAAATTCAGATTTTCTGTCGTTGCAAACTCTGCCGCGCAGATAAAGTCCCCTTCATTCTCACGGTCTTCATCATCTGTCACAAGAATAATTTTTCCTTTTTTCAATTCTTCCAATGCCTGTTCCACTGTATCAAATTTCCTCATTATACTTCTTCCTTTCAAAATCCGTTGGAAAGTAAAAATTCCTTCGTGATCTTACTCTCCGTTGTTTTTTCTTTCTTCCGGTTCAAAAAATGCTCAATGTACTTCCCGATACAGTCATTTTCCAGATTTACCGTATCCCCCGCCTTTTTGTGTGCAAGAACCGTACACTGCGCCGTATGCGGGATGACAGACACCATAAAACTCGTCTGTGTCGTTTTTGCAACCGTAAGGCTGATCCCATCCACCGCGACAGAACCCTTTTCAACAATGTAGTGCATGATCTTCTCCGGTGCTTTCATGGAATAACAAATCGCGATTTCGTCTGATTTGACCTCACAGATCGTTCCGGTTCCGTCAATATGTCCTGTCACGATATGACCGCCAAATCTGCCGTTTGCCGCCATCGCACGTTCCAGGTTCACCGGACTTCCCGCCGCTGCTTCTCCAATCGATGACCTCCGCAGCGTTTCGTGCATTACATCGGCGGTAAAATAGTTTTTTCCAAAAGATGTCACTGTAAGACAGATTCCATTTACGGCAATGCTGTCACCAATTTTGATATCCTCTAATACTTTTTCTGCCTCTATTTTCAGTCTGGCAGAATTGCCTTTCCGGTCTGCTGTTATGATCCTTCCGACCTCTTCCACAATTCCTGTAAACAAGTTTTCTCCCCTCCCTGCTTTTTACGGTATGTTCAAAACCTTATGTATCTGTTTCCCTCTCATTTATTTTTCAGTTCCCCGGCGATCAGAATGTCCTCCCCCACCTGCTGTACCCTCTGACTGACCAGGCAATACGCGTCATCGGGATAATCCACGCCTATTCCTGCAACCGGACTTTTGGCATCTGCTCCGCCAAACAGTTTCGGTGCCACATACGCATACACCCCATTGACGATCCCGGCTTCTAACGCCGACCAGTTCAGCATGGCACCGCCTCAAGCAATACGCTCTCGATCCCGTCTGCTCCGAGCTGCCGCATCAGTTCTTTTAAATCCACTTTTCCATCCGCATGTTCTGTCACTATGATCCGGCATCCATATTTCTGATATTCCCTGATCTTCGCCTCATCCTGACAGCAGGTTGCAATGATGGTATTCTGCTCCTCTGCAGTCTGCACGATCCGGCTCTTAAGCGGTATCCGCAATGTCGTATCACAGACGATCCTGACCGGGTCTTTTGTCTGCGGCAGACGGCAGTTTAACATTGGATCATCCGCGATTACCGTGCCTGCCCCAACCATGATTCCGGTCATTTCATGCCGCATGCGGTGTACCTGTTCTCTTGCCGCCTCTCCGGTGATCCATTGCGATTTTCCGGATGCCGACGCTATTTTTCCATCCAGTGTCATCGCATATTTCATCCGCACATAGGGCAGTTTTGTCTGGATATAATGAAAAAATACCCGATTTTGGTACTCACATTCCTCCTGTAAAACTCCTTCCGTCACCAGGATGCCCTGCTCCCTTAACTGCCGGATCCCGCTCCCGCCACAAGCGGATTGATGTCTTCCGCCCCAACAAACACATGGCTGATCCCGGCTTCTATGACCGCCTGTGTACACGGAGGCGTTTTCCCGTAATGGCAGCACGGTTCTAATGTCACATAAAGATCTGCTCCTGCCGGATCCTCTCCCCTGCTCCTGCAATCCGCCAGCGCTTCCCGCTCTGCGTGAAGTCCGCCAAATTTTTTATGATAGCCTTCCCCGATGATTCTGTCCTCTTTTACAAGAACCGCACCGACCACCGGATTTGTCTTTGTCCATCCTCTGCCAAGCTCTGCAAGTTCCATTGCCCGGCGCATATATCTTTCCTGCTGCATGAATACCTTCTCTTTCCTGCAAGATAAAATCTGCAATCTCTGTTGCTTCATGACGATAGAATACACGCTCCGGGAATATTCTATTGCCATAAAAAGAAGCTCTGAACACGATCGTTCAGAGCTTCTTAAAACCGGATTTTAGGGATTTCTAAAATGACATATTTTAAAAACCGGGATACCATGCGAAACTTTTTTCCGTTTCTGATATCCGGCAGGATATCTAATTTTTGCTGCAATAAAATACGCGCTCCGCGAACATTCTATTGTCACAAATAAAAAGACTCTGAAATAAAACTATTTCAGAGCCATGTATGCATTATCTTACCAACCGTTTAAAACGATCCTTTAAATCCTGCTTATCCATATCTTCTTTCATCCAGACTATACTGTCGGCTTCGGAATTACACCGAATCATGCCTTACGGCTCGTGGCTATACCACCGGTAGGGAATCACACCCTGCCTGAAGATCATATTCTATTTTTATGTGTCTGAGTATAACACGCTTTCTTAAAATGTCAATACTGTTTTTCAGACCAAATTTTACTGCAGCATATAAATAAGTCCAAAACAGCCGGCTCCACAGTTACTTGTAATCGCTGCTGATGCCTCCTGCATGTAGATCTGATCAAATTTTTTATACTTTTGCACTTCCTCTAAAATCATATCTTTCGTCTCTTTCGAACAACCCGCAGATGTTATAAATAAGACTTTCTGATCAATCGGCGACCATCGCGCCATCTGCGCGTGTATATATTTTTTATAAACATCCTGTGTATTTCCAAAAAAGATCGCTGCCGGTACAATTTTCTTTTTGTGCAATGCCAGAACCGGATGACACTGCAGCATCTCTGTCATTTTCCATACCTGCTTATTTAAAAGTCCACTGCGGTAAAGCTGTTTTGAACTGTCTAAAATAAAGCTTGTCTGTATTTTAGGCTGTATTGCTTCCAGACTCTGTAATATTTCATCCAGATCCTTATTTTTCAGCACCATATTGGCTGCATGCATAACCATCAGCCTGTACCGCTCGACAAATGACCGGAATCAAACACCTGCACATGGGAAAATCCGGCTGCCGCCTGGCTTGCATTCTCAAATCCCTTTCCGGATTCTGAAGCAATACTGATATGCAGTACCTGTTCCGCCTCCTCAAGCAGATTTCCAAAAAATGTCTCATATTCCCCGACTGTCGGTGCTTCCGACTTGGCATACTGATCTTTTTCAATATAAGAAAGCAGACTGTCTGAATGGATTTCCACCATATCCTCGTAATGCCCGTATTCCGTATTTACAAAATAATGCATGACCGGTATTCCAAGCTGCCGGATCACATCATTCGGCAGATCCACAACGTTGTCCGTGCTGACGATCAGCCTTTGCTTTTTCTTCTGGCCCAGAATACGGAATCCGTCCATCTCACTGACTTCATCCGGATCGATCATATATTCAATGCGCTCTTTCGGCAGATAACGGAGCAGCATTGCCTCAAAAAGGATTCGTTGATCGGTTTTGCAAGATAGTCGGAAAATCCCATTTTACGATACTTTTCTTCCGCACCTGACATTGCATTTGCCGTCAATGCAATAATCGGCGTTTTGCGGCAGAATCCACCCTGCTGGTTGCGCACCAGATCCATGGTTTTTTCACCATCCATCTCCGGCATCATGTGATCCATAAAAATCACATCGTAATTATTTTTTGCCGTCAGCTTCAGACATTCCATTCCACTATGCGCCAATGCAAGCTGGACTTTGGTTTCCCGAAGCAGTTTTTTAGCGACAAGCAGATTCATATCATTGTCATCCACAACAAGAACTTTTGCTTCCGGTGCTTCGAAACTCTTTTTATAGGAGGATCTCTGATGTCTTGATGAACTGTTGTAATTGAGATTTCCAAGTGGCGTGGCATTTACAATTTTCTGCGGAATCGTAATCGTAAATGTAGAACCTTTCTGATAAATACTGTCAACCGTGATCTGACCACCCATCAGATTTACAAGCTGGCTGCAGATTGAGAGTCCAAGTCCTGTTCCCTCGATTCCTTTTGTACTGCCTTCATTGACCCGTTTAAAACTGTCAAACAGGTATTTCATATCATCCTGACGGATTCCCATACCGGTATCGATCACAGCCATTTTTAAAAGGATTTCGTCCGCTCCCGTCTGCTCACTCTCCACAAACAGCGTGACGGATCCCTTTTGCGTATACTTGATCGCATTACTTAAAATATTGGTTAAAACCTGTTTGATCCTCATCTCGTCGCCATAAAGCATGGATGGCAGTTTTTCAGATACATTGACACAAAATTCCAGATTTTTCTCATGTGCACGGATCCAGGTCGTGTTTACAATTTCACTGAATAATTCTCCTGTCTCATAACGCGCCGGAACAACTTCCATTTTCCCCGCCTCAATTTTGGACAGGTCTAAAATATCATTGATCAGGGACAAAAGCATCTTACTTGCACTCTGGATATTATTGGCATTCTCAATAATATCGTCTGACAGATTCTCCTCCCGAAGTGTCATTTCATTTAATCCTATGATCGTATTGATCGGCGTACGGATTTCATGGCTCATATTTGCAAGGAAACGGCTCTGTGTATTCATTGCGGCAACTAACTCCGCCTGCTGCTTTTCATTTTCTTTTCTCTGATATTCAGAGAGTGTGATCTGGATAAACATAAACGCACAGGTCAGAAAGATGGTTATGACCGCACTCACGATAATATCCCCATAAACTACAGATTCCGATTCCATATAAGTGATCCGTTCCGGATGAACATATGCAGTGTAAAAACAATACGCATCCGCAATGATCGTTATAACAGTTCCCGCGGCAAGACTTTTCCCCCGCAGCAGGAAAAAAAGCGAGATGAAACCAAGAACAAACCAAAGCGGCATACCGCTTTTTAAGCCTCCGGAGCGCAGAAACGTAACTGGAAGAAAAATTCCATTCAGCCCTGACATCAGAATGAAAGAACAGAGATCATATTGCTGGAATTTATTTCCTGCCCAGAAAAGCATGCCCATAAAAAGCGTCCCGGCAAATAATGCTGCGACATTTTTTATCTCCATTCCCTCGGCAAGCGTATAAACTCCCCCCACTGCCATCGCGATCGTTCCAAGCAGCGACATAAAGCGGAATAACTGTGCATGAATTGAAACATCTTTCCGGATCAGTACCTGGATAATTCTGTCACTCAGCTTACTCATTGTCCGCACCTCCCCATTTTTTTAATGTTTCCGCAGCACTGATAAAATCAAACAGTTCAATCTGGGCTTCCATATCAGCGATCAACTGTGCATCCGAATCCGCCATCGAACTGCCCATCTCATTTTTTATCATCTCTAACAGCTTCATTGCCTCTGCCTGGTCAAAATTGTCGATTGCTGCCGATAGTTTCTGCACTGGATTTTTTTCTTCCCCCACCGTCACATACTTAGACAGCCCATCAAGGATCGAACAATAGTCTGCGATCAGCTCCGTATGGTTTTGTATGATATAATTTTCATCCCCATGCTCACATGCCTCCTGCATCCTCTTTGCCCTTTTTGAAAGCTCTTTTGCACCGATCGTAAGACTTTGTCCTTTCAGGGAATGTACATTGATCTTATAATTTTCCCAGTCTTTTTTATCATACAGCTCCTGTAATGTCTGGATCTGACTTCTTCCCTGTTCATAAAAACACTGCACGATCTCCATATAATCCGCTTCATTATTGTCAAAGTAGGAAAGCCCAAGCCGGCGGTCAATTCCTGCAGCCTCAAATTCTTTCCTTCCTTCTTTGAATTGTCCGGATAATCCACTGTTTTCTTCTGTCTTGCAGGTAACCTGTTCCTCTCCCGTATCTTTTTCAATAAACATGCTTAAATATTTGCGAAGGACACGTTCCATCGCAGATTTTTCAATCGGTTTCGCAACAAAATCATCGAATCCTTCCCTGATCAGCATCTCTCTGGCTCCGCCTATGGCGTTGGCTGTCAGTGCAATGATCGGTATTTTCCGTTCACGGAACCGCGGTAATTCATGAATCCTGTGCATACATTCCACGCCATCCATTTCCGGCATCATATGATCCATAAACACGAGATCATAGCTTCTGTCACTGATTTTATCAATTGCCTCACTACCGCTCAATGCCGTATCGATCGTGATGCCATAATGGCTTAACAGACTTGAAACAACTTTTAAATTCATGGCACTGTCATCCACTGCAAGAATTTTGGCTCCTTTTACACGGAATCTGTCATGATGCCACCGTTCGTCGTATGCGTCCTGCTGAAGTTTTTCTCCATTCAAAATGGTTGCAACCGAGAATACATGCATCGGGCGATAGATAAGCAGAACTTCCGGTCCGATTTTTTGCAGATCACAATCCGGTTTGCCATGACAACAACTTTCATTTTTGCAGTCAGGCTGTCAAAATAACTTTGATCTATAAAATATTCGACATCCGCAACAAACAAAAACTGATAATTTTCATGATCGATGCGGTTTTTTAGTTCATGCATGGTCGAACAGCGCACGGCATCTACATGAAGCTGATCGACCATCCTCTGGATACATTCAAGATATCCGTCACGAAGCTGTCCGAAACGGTATCTTTCGAGATCCATATAAAAAATGATCTTTTTATCTCCGGCATCACGCACGGATACAAGCGGCATATCCGTCAGTACTCTCTGTGGAATGATAATAGAAACCGTCGTCCCTGCATCAGGAACACTCTCAATATGCATATGTCCATTCATTTTTGCAATCATTTTACGTGAGATTGCAAGACCTAAGCCAATGCCCCCCGCACGCCGGTCACGGGTCGTATCTACCTGATTGTATGTGTTTTCCAGTGCATCTATATTTTTTTCGCTCATCCCGATTCCGGTATCTTTCACCTTTACCATAAGATTGATGCCGTATGATTCCTTGCGGGCGCCGACAAACAAAATGACACCACCGGCATCTGTAAATTTGATCGCATTGTTGATGAGATTTAAGATAATGCGATATATTTTCTGACTGTCTCCAAGCAGGTTATTCGGAATATCCGCCTCACAATCCACAATGATCTCAAGATTCTTTTCTTTATTCACACATGTGCCATGTTAACCACATCATTGATCACAGACGTAATGTTATATGGTTCTTCCACCAGCTCCATCGTGTCATTTTCAAGTTCTGAGAAATCCAGGATATCTGATACCAAAGACATCAGATTCCTGCCCGCAACTGTAATATCATACAGCTGTTCCTTTGTCGTATCATCCACTTTCGCATCCAGTAATTCTGATCCGATTCCGATGATAGAATTTAACGGTGTACGGATCTCATGCGAAATATTTGCCATAAAATCATCTTTTGCCTGTTTGGCATCCTCGAGTTCACGCATTGTCTCATTGAATTCCATATCATGCTGTATACGGTTTTTTAACTGTTTATTTTCCATGATCTCGAGAATAATGATCGCAAAAAACTGCATAAAAAATTCCATTTCCCGTATCGGATTATCATAACTTACTTTATCTAACAGGAATGTATCAAGACAAAACAAAAGAATCGTTGCCGCCAGCGAAACGTAATTGATCTCAATCAGATCAAAAAGAGACAACATCACAACACTTGCTGCTACTGTTGCCATGGTAAGAGACGAACCGTCCGTGAATACCGTATATAAAATAATATTCATCCATATCATAACAGAACAAAATAACTTCGCCAGTCTGCTGTACCGTCCTGTCAGCATCCGAAGTCCGATACTCGCCAAAAGCCCACAAATTATCACCGCAGCTACCCAGCTTGGCCATTTTAAATAAACTGCTGCCACTACCATATAAACAGTATATATGAAATAAAGTACATACGGGATCACTCCCGCCCTGTCCTTTTTGATTTCTCTTATCATAACGTCCCCTCTCATTCACTTATGTCTGTAATTTCCCGCTGCAATTCCAGAAATATCTCTGTAAGGTTCGGATCAAACTGAGAGCCGCTATTTTCCTTTATAATTTCAAACACCTTAGATGCGGGACGGATTGCTTTCTTATAACACCGGTCCTGATATAATGCATCAAAAACATCAGCAAGTGCCATGATCCTTGCACATAACGGAATCTCCTCCCCGGATAATCCATCCGGATAGCCCGTACCGTCCCATCTTTCATGATGATATCGTGCTATTTTTCTGGCAATATCCACATATTCCTCATGTTCCACATTTCCGATGATCCGGTCAATGATCTCACACCCGGCTACCGTATGCTGTTTCATGACTTCAAACTCTTCGTCCGTCAGCCGTCCCGGTTTTAACAGAATCGCATCCGGTGTTTTTATTTTTCCAATATCGTGAAGTACCGATGCCTTTACTGTATTGAGCTCATAATTATGATCAAGGATATCCGGATACATCCCCTTTTCCCTCAACGCTTTTGTCAGTATCTGTACATAATTCTGGGTATTTTTTACATGAAGTCCCGTACTGCCATCACGGCTCTCGATCAGGTTGGCGATACCGGTAATCACTTCATCCTGCATACGCGTCATTTCCGCAACCTGCGAGGCGACCATCTCTTCTAAATGATTCTGGTACTGTCTGTTCTCTAAAATTCGTTTCACACGGCTGACTAATACCTGGGAAACAAACGGCTTCCCGACAAAATCCATAGCCCCTGCCTCAAAACATTTTGTTTCTGTTTCAGCATCATTATCACCGGTCAGAAACACAACCGGTATCATAGATCCATTTTCAAGTTCCCGAATCTTTTTCAGTGTTTCAAATCCGTTCATTTCCGGCATATTTACATCCAAAAGGATCAGATCCGGTGTCACTTTTGAAAGAAGTGACAATGCCATTTTCCCAGATGTAGTCGCAGAAATACGAAATTCTTCCCCCAGAATCGTCTGTGCTCTTTTGAGATTGCCGGATCATCATCTACCAGCAGGATCAGTTCTTTGTTACTTGTCTGCATACATTTCTCCTTTGTAAAAATCTGAATTGCCCGACTCCTTTACACGTAGGAATGATCTACTTTGATAACCACGTAATAATTATTTCCAAGACGTTCCCTTACCTGTGATGTAATACGTGCTGCCAGCTCATCATCCTGTATCTGAAACTTATACGGTATCAGGACATCAAATATAATATTCGTATGTGTCGGTCCCGTTACAACGCGGAAATCATGCATATTGATCCGCTCATCAATTCCCTTGATAATAGATATTACCGCCGCTTTCATCTCGCTGACATGTTCATCCGATGTCACGATCGGATCCATATGTATCGTCGCATCACAGCCTAACTTTTCTTTTAATTCATTTTCAACATTATCAATAATATCATGGATCTCTAAGATATTGCCCTCCGCAGGTACTTCCGCATGCAGTGATACCATCTGTCTTCCCGGGCCATAATCGTGTACGATCAGGTCATGGATTCCACAGATCTCCTCATGTGCCATTACGATCTGATCGATCTTCTGCACAAATTCCTCCTCCGGCGGCTGCCCTAAAAGCGGATTTAAGGTATCTTTCGCAGCTCCGATGCCCGCAAACATGATAAATACACCAACTAATGCACCACAATAGCCATCCACATAGATTCCGGTAAAATGTCCGATCAAAGCTGCCACAAGTACACTGCTGTTGCGCAGGTATCGCTCAGACTGTCGGTTGCCGTTGCCTTCATGGCAGCAGAATCAATTTTTTTTTTGCAACCCCACTGTTATAAAGATACATATACAGTTTTACAAGAATCGAAATAATGAGGATCACAACCACCATTACGGAAAACTCTGTTTCTTCCGGATGAATGATCTTTATAATAGAATCCCTGATCAGTTCATACGCCATCAGAAGGATTGCTGCCGCAACGATCAATCCCGATACATATTCGATCCGTCCGTGGCCAAACGGATGCTCCGAGTCCGGTTTTGCTCCTGCCAGCTTAAATCCGATCAGCGTAACAGCGGAAGATCCTGCATCTGACAGGTTGTTGAATGCATCCGCAGTCACAGCGATCGAATGGCTGATCGTTCCTGCAAAAAATTTGCCACAGAAAAGCAGAATATTTAAAAAGATTCCGACCATACCGCAGAGAATACCATACTCCTGTCTGATCTTTCCTTTATCCTCTTTTTCTTTAATAAAAAACTTTGAAAGAAATGTTATCATGTCTGATCCCCCTGTGTCCGATCTCATACAATGCCTGTTTCCAAACACTTCCATTTAAAATCTATGCATTTTTGATTGCTATCTGATTTTTCCGATGTCCTGCAGCGGCCAGTAAATGACCTCTCCTTTACCGAGGATTTTATCGATACTTACATATTTGTTATCCCAGTAACGCGCGTCCCAGGAGTCATTCCGGTTATCCCCTAATACCAGATAACAGTCATCCGGTACTTCAAATAAATATGGTCCTGTTGCCACCGTCCATTCTTCCTTCAAATAATCTTCCTCCAGCGGCGTTTCACTTCCATCAATATAAATCTTTCCATCGTCAATGCGGACTTCCTCCCCCGGCAGTCCGATCACTCTTTTTACATAAAGTTCTTCCTCATCATCCGGATAATGGAAAATCACAACATCCCCGCGCTCCGGTGTATCCTTTAAAAATGCGAGACGATTTCCGATCAGGCGGTCCCCCGGCATGATCGTATTTTCCATGGAGCCTGTCGGCACATCTGCGTTGATGATCAGATAATTCTTGATCAGAAATGCTGCCCCGATCGCCAGGGCAAATGTAAGTACCCAGCTTAAAATCTCGCGCGATGCCGACGTACTTTTCTGTGCTTCCTCTTTTTCTGATCCATCCGGCTTATCCTCTTTATTTGATGTATCGGCCTTATCCTGTGTATTGGTTTTATTTTGTGTATCTTTTTTATTTTCATCTATATCCATCCCGATATCCTGTCTTTTCGCTTCCATCTGTGTCCTCACTTTATGCCATAATGATTTCTTTTATGTTAAAAGATTATAATGTATTAAATGTAATTTTAGCACACTTGCCACAAAATAAAAAGTGCCACACCATACGATGTGACACTTTTTTGCCTGTTTTTGTCTATGATTTATTTTTAAGGCTATTACCTGTTTTTCAGGCGATACGCTTTCTTTAGTCTGCGAATAATGCTGTGGAGTAATAACGGTCACCACTGTCCGGAAGAAGGGCAACGATTGTTTTTCCTTTGTTTTCCGGGCGTTTTGCAAGCTCGATTGCAGCATATAAAGCTGCACCGGAGGAAATTCCGACTAATACACCCTCTGCTTTTGCAAGCTCTTTTCCGGTTGTAAATGCATCCTCGTTTGCTACCGGAAATACCTCATCATAAATCCTGGTATCTAATACCTCCGGAACAAATCCTGCACCGATTCCCTGGATCTTGTGAGGACCTGCTGTTCCTTTGGAAAGAACAGGAGAAGTCTCCGGCTCAACTGCAACAACTTTTACATCTTTGTTCTGTGATTTTAAGTACTGTCCGACACCGGTAACTGTTCCGCCGGTACCAACACCTGCAACAAAGATATCTACCTTACCGTCTGTATCTGCCCAGATCTCCGGTCCTGTTGTCTCGAAATGGGCCTGTACGTTTGCCGGTTGGTAAACTGGGATGGGATAAAGCTTCCCGGGATTTCTTTTGCAAGCTCTTCTGCTTTTGCAATCGCACCTTTCATTCCCTTTGCACCCTCTGTTAAAACGATCTCTGCACCGTATGCTTTTAAGATGTTACGACGCTCAACACTCATGGTCTCCGGCATTGTTAAGATGATACGGTATCCTTTTGCTGCTGCGATAGAAGCAAGACCGATACCTGTGTTTCCGGAAGTCGGCTCAATGATCACGGAACCTTCCTTTAAAAGACCTTTCTCCTCTGCATCTTTTACCATGTAATATGCAGCACGGTCTTTTACACTTCCTGATGTGTTAAAATACTCAAGTTTTATAAGAACTTTTGCCTCAAGTCCTTTGCTTTTCTCTAATTTTGTTACCTCTAATAAAGGTGTGTTTCCAATCAATCTGTTGCACTCTGATAAACTTTTGCCATGATATTCCTCTCCTATTCTGAAATTTTTCATTTCTGAAATCTGCAATGCTTTTTGCAGACTTCAAAGTAAAAATAAGGAACTTATTTCTACTTTACTGCCTTAAATGCTTCATCAAGATCCTCAATGATGTCCCTGATATTCTCTGTTCCGATGGAAAGACGGATCGTGTTCGGGTAGATTCCCTGCTCTGCCAGCTCTGCCTCATTTAACTGTGCATGTGTGGTAGAAGCCGGATGAATGACAAGTGATTTCACATCTGCCACGTTTGCAAGTAAGGAAAAGATCTCAAGATTATCAATAAAATCTTTTGCCTTCTGCTCATCCCCTTTGATCTCAAAGGTAAAGATTGAACCGCCGCCGTTCGGGAAGTATTTTTTGTATAATTCCTGCTGTTCTTTATCCTCTGTAACGGATGGGTGATGTACTTTTTCCACCTGTGGATGATTGTTTAAATACTCTACAACCTTTAATGCATTTTCCACATGACGTTCTACACGCAGGGACAATGTTTCAAGTCCCTGTAAAAACATAAATGCGTGGAACGGTGAAATCGTTGCTCCGGTGTCACGGAGTAAGATTGCACGGATTCTTGTGACAAATGCTGCAGGGCCTGCTGCCTGTGAAAAACTGATTCCGTGATAGCTCGGGTTCGGTTCCGTGATGGCAGGGAACTTACCGGATGCCTCCCAGTCAAATTTTCCACTGTCGACGATGACACCGCCGATTGCGGTTCCATGTCCGCCAATGAATTTTGTTGCAGAATGAACAACAATGTCTGCGCCGTATTCGATCGGCCTGAGCAGATACGGGGTTGCAAATGTATTGTCCACAACAAGTGGAATTTTATGCGCATGGGCGATCTTTGCGATTGCCTCAATGTCGCTGACATCTGAGTTTGGATTTCCAAATGTCTCTATGTAAAGAGCCTTGGTGTTGTCCTGGATCGCTTTTTCAAAATTTGAAACATCCAGCGGATCAACAAAAGTTGTTGTGATTCCATAGTCCGGAAGTGTATGCTCTAACAGGTTATAGGAACCACCATAAATATTATTTGCTGCAACGATATGATCGCCTGCATGTGCAAGGTTTTCGATCGTGTATGTGATCGCTGCTGCACCGGATGCAACTGCGAGTGCGGCAGCACCGCCCTCTAATGCTGCAATTCTTTTTTCAAATACATCCTCGGTCGGATTGGTAAGTCTTCCGTAGATGTTGCCCGCATCTTTCAGGCCAAAACGGTCTGCTGCGTGCTGGCTGTTATGGAATACATAGGAAGAGGTTGCGTAGATCGGCACTGCTCTCGCATCTGTAACCGGATCTGCCTCCTCCTGTCCTACATGTAACTGCAATGTTTCAAAACCCAGATTTCTTTCGCTCAAATGTTTCTTTCCCATAGATCACTTCTCCTTCATTTGATATTTTTCTAGTATTCTTCTTCCTCTTCTTTTTCGCTGATATCATTTACCGGACGCTCTAGTCCTTCGATTTTGATACCGTTTTTCTCTGCATAATCCCAGAGTGCTGCATGGATTGCTTCCTCTGCTAACAGGGAACAGTGTACTTTTACCGGTGGAAGTCCGTCTAATGCTTCCATAACGGCTTTATTGGTAACTTCAAGTGCTTCCTGGATCGTTTTTCCTTTTACAAGTTCGGTTGCCATACTGCTGGTTGCAACGGCTGCACCGCATCCAAATGTCTTGAATTTTGCTTCCTGAATGATACCGTTATCGTCAATATCAAGATACATTCGCATGATATCGCCGCATTTTGCATTACCAACGGTACCTACACCGCTTGGATTTTCCATCTCTCCAACGTTTCTCGGATGATTAAAATGATCCATTACTTTCTCACTGTACATATCTTATTTCTCCTTTTTATCTCTTTACGCTCAATTTTCAATCCTGATTACTGGTTCTGTTTTTTTACAAAATCCTCATATAATGGGGACATACCACGCAGACGCTCGATAATCTTCTTTAACTCGTCTACGGTATAGTCGATCTCTTCCATCGTGTTCTTCTCGGATAAAGTCAGACGCAGGGAACCGTGTGCGATCTCATGCGGCAGACCGATTGCAAGAAGTACATGGGACGGGTCTAAGGAACCTGAAGTACATGCAGATCCACTGGAACCGCAGATACCTGCCTGATCTAAGAGGATCAGCATGGACTCACCCTCGATAAAACGGAAGCAGAAGTTTGCATTGTTCGGCAGACGGTCTGTGCGGTGTCCGTTTAATCTGGTATAAGGGATCTCTTTTAATACACGCTCGATCAGGTGGTCTCTGAGTGCGATCTCTTTTGCACTGCGCTCTGCCATATTCTCTTTTGCAAGTTTTGCAGCTGTACCGATTCCGACGATACCCGGAACATTGTGTGTACCTGCACGGCGTTTTCTCTCCTGTGCACCGCCGTGGATGAAGGAACGGATTTTAACGCCTTTGCGGATATACATCACACCGATACCCTTTGGTCCGTTGATCTTGTGGCCGCTTGCGCTTAACATATCGATGTTCATCTCTTCCACGTCGATCGGGATATGTCCAAATGCCTGTACCGCATCCGTGTGGAATAATACGCCGTGGTCATGTGCGATCTTACCGATCTCTTTGATTGGCTCGATTGTTCCAATCTCATTGTTTGCTGACATAATGGAAATTAAGATCGTATCCGGGCGGATCGCTTTTTCTAATTCCTCAAGGCTGATCTTTCCATCCTCATCAACATCCAGATAAGTTACCTCATAACCTTTCTGCTCTAAATATGCACAGGTGTGAAGAATCGCATGATGTTCGATCCTGCTTGTGATGATATGTTTTCCTTTGGACTCATATGCCTCTGCAGTTGCCTTTAATGCCCAGTTGTCTGACTCGCTGCCGCCGCCGGTAAAATAGATATCCTCAGTTCTTGCATTGATGAGTGCTGCGACATTTGTCCTTGCCTCATCGACAGCCTTTTTGCTCTCCCCTGCGAAAGAATAGATTGCAGAAGGGTTGCCGTAGTATTCTGTAAAATATGGAAGCATTGCATCTAATACTTCCGGATATACCTGTGTGGTTGCTGCATTATCTAAATAAATTAATTTTGCCATGATATCGTTCCTTTCTTTATCCTTATCTTATCCATTTTATATGCTGCTCATACTAGCGGAAAGTCCGTATATTCTGTGTGTATCCATCACCATTCTGTTTCATTTCCTAGTTTGTTGATATGATATAAGTATTATACATCATCAATTCCTATTGTCAAGATAGGAATTGTATTTTTTGTGCAAAAACAAGAACAATCCGTTTCCCTTTAAATCAAGTGACAACCCTCCTATATAATGCTATAATAAATCGTCAAACGCAACAAATATCTTAATATTCTGACAGATGATATTTTGCAGTAAATGTTTTACAAATAGAATTTAATGATGCCTCAAAATCGGGGGCAGGAATGGAGACTATTATGAACCAGTTATTTTCACCGGAACTGATTCCGGATTATATGCACGCACACCCGGAGTACGGGGTAAAACGTATTTTGACCTACACAGTCTATCGCTTTTTATCCTTTGCAGGAAAAGAGGATGATACACTTGCCGCTTATATAAAAGAAACGTTATTTCCAATGGAAGATGCGCTCGACTTTTCCCTGATCGACGATTATCTGGCTCTGGATCCTTATTTTTGTCCGGTACCGGAGGAGGGCAGTTTTGATGCCTTTTTCTTATATACCGCAATCAGCATCTTAGAGAATGCTTTTGACGAATTTGCATTAGGTGATGAGCTTGCCATCATTGATGACCTGATTCTGACAAAATATCCGGTACTTGGCTCTGTTGCTTTAGACGATGCTGATATCCGTCTGGATGCGCTGATCGGCAGCGGTGCGGAGTTTTATGCCGTTTTATATCTGGCTCTGACGAGATATCCGTCCGCGCTCGGTTCACTGCTTCCGCAGTTTGGCAGTGCTTACCATGACAGTTACCAGTTCACCGGCGACGACACAGCACTTTACGATTTCATGGATGAATATTTTGAGACGAAAAACTGTATGCTGCAGCCATTTTTCGTGGAACTTTCCAACACGCTTGTTGACGCAACACTTGGTTATTATAAGACTGACCTTGAGACACTGCTTGCGACGGAAGTTACGGGGCTTTTAAACGGAACGGCTTCCCGCTTTGCCGTGCAGAAACGTTTCGGTGCGCTTGGGCTTACCAGACTGCCGGACCACGATACCTGTCTGGCACTGTTATCCGAATCCTTCCGCTATGCAGCACTTTATGAGCTGCGCAGCAACCTCTTTGATTACCACCTTGAAGAAGACCGTCTGGTGACTGCGGACAACTGGAAAGATACCATCCGTTTTCACTTCGTGCAGTATCAGCATATTTATAAGCAGGCACTCGACGGATTTTATGCGGCTGTGCTTTCCAGAAAGCTGCTGCGCGCAGAGTTTTCGGAGGAATTAAAAAAAACTGGGGTTCTAGTCCCCCAGTTTTTATACCAGAATACATATTCTGATTTATTCTTTTTCTTCCTCTTCCGGTTCCCGCAGGTCGCGTATCCTCACCTGCTCGATCCGTTTGCCGGACATCTCTGTCACTTCTATCTCAAGTTTAAATTCCTCATCCGTATGAAAATCTCCGGCTTTCGGTATACATTCAAACAATTCCATCACCCAGCCGCTGACGGTCTGCACATCAAATTCTGCCTCGCGGTCTAAACATTCAAACAGTTTTTCCACTTTTGTTTTTCCGGCAACCAGATATTCATTGTCGCTGATGCGCTCAATTTCTGTCTCGACCTTATCGTGCTCATCCCAGATCTCACCGACAAGTTCCTCTAAAATATCCTCAAGCGTAATGATTCCAGCCGTTCCGCCGTATTCATCCATCGCAACCGCAATGTGCAGTTTCTTCTGCTGAAGTTCCCGCAAAAGATCATCGATCTTTTTATTTTTCGGTGTAAAAATAACCGGTCGCACTGAGTCACGGATCGTCACATCCGAACGGTAAATAAAGTTGTAAAAATCTTTCTGATATAAAATACCAATGATCTGGTCAATATTTTCCTCATAGACCGGAAGTCTCGAATATCCGGTGTCCGCAAATATTTTGGCGATCTCATCTTTTGGCATATCCACCGGGATACCGACAATATCAATTCGCGGTGTGTAAATGTCCACTGCCTCCAGCTCATCAAACTCGATCGCGCTGCGGATCAATACACGCTCATCTTCTCCGATACCGCCGCCTGCCTGTGCCTCATCCACAATGGTGAGCAGTTCTTCTTCTGTGATTCCCGGCTCCTCTTCTGACTTAAAGATGTGTGACAGCAGTTTTTTCCACTGTGCAAACACAAAATTAACCGGTGTCAGGATTTTTACCAGAACAGCAATGATCGGTGCGGAAAACAGTGCAAATTTATCCGGTGATTCTTTTGCAATGCTTTTTGGTGAAATCTCACCAAAGATCAAAACCAGAACTGTCGTAACGATCGTTGAAACACTGGCCCCCTTCGCATCCCCAAGCATTTTTACAAACAGGATCGTTGCTAAGGAGGAAGATAAAATATTTACAATATTGTTTCCGATCAGGATCGTTGACAACAGGTTGTCGTACTTTTCTTCCAGTTCAAGCACCAGCGCCGCCCGTTTATTTCCCTTGTCTGCCATATTTTTCATGCGGATCCGGTTCAGCGACAAAAATGCGGTCTCCGTCGCCGAAAAATATGCTGACATGATCAGGCATATCGCAATAATGATAAAAAACAATGAGTCACTTCCCATAAAAAAATAATTCCTCTCTTTCCACGCAAAAAAGCATAGCTGCACCTGTTTGTCTCTCCAAACGGCAGTTATGCTTTCTCATATTTCAATATTGATCTTTTCATTTTGTTATTCTGATTCGGGTAAGGATCCGCGTCCCCGTCCGCACTGTCTAACATAGTACTCTCCATTTCTGCATGTGAACAATATTACCTTTCACATGATTTTCATATAAATTGTGCTATGGATGTATTATATCAAAACGCATTCTGCATAGCAAGGAATTTTTATCCATTTTCCGGTTCTGTACCCGCTAAAATACAAATAAAATTTGCTGTTGTCTTTGAATTATGATATACTGTTATCAATATATTTTAGGCGGGGCACATTTTCCCTGATGGGATTTCGTTTCCTGTCAGGTGATCACCATATAGACAGAAAAGAGGTATTTTTATGCAGGTAAACGAATCATCTGAGAACTATTTAGAGACCATCTTGGTACTGAGCAAACGTAACCCGGTCGTACGCTCCGTTGATATCGCCGAAGAGCTTGGTTTCAAAAAATCAAGTGTCAGCGTTGCAATGAAAAATTTACGCGAAAAAAATAATATTACCGTTACGAAAGAGGGATATATTTATCTGACCGATTCCGGCCGTGAAATTGCAGAAATGATCTATGAGCGTCACGAACTTTTAACAGACTGGCTGACACGCCTCGGTGTCGACCCGAAAATTGCAGCAGAAGATGCATGCCGTATGGAGCATGTCATCAGCAAAGAAAGTTTTGATGCGATCAAAAAACATATTAAATAACCTGATACATATACATCTATATATTAGTACATCATTTTCACAAACAACAATCTGTGCATATTTTAAACAGATCTGTTATCACAAAAACAAGAGGTGCTCACCGGAACAGATTTCCGGAAGCACCTCTTGTTTTTATTTATACTGTCTGCGGAACTGTACCGGTGTCATCTCATACGCCTTTTTGAACAGGCGGTTAAAATGCTCCACGTTCTCATATCCCACACTCGCTGCAATCGACTCCACCGTCTGATTTGACTCTTTTAACAGTCTTCTCGCTTTTTTCATCCGCACAGCCTTCACTGCATCCTGGAATGTCATACCGGATTTTTCCTTGATATATTTGGAAAGATACGGTTTGGAAAGTCCAAATTTTTCTGCCAGGACATCCATCGTCACATCCGCATAGTTATTCTGGATGTAATTCATGATCTCCATGATGCGTTCATCTCTGCCCTCAATGATGTTTTCGCTTTTGCCATCTTATTTGCGGCAGAAACCAGTGCTGCGATGGAACTCTTGATGATATCCTCATCCACGCCGACGCCCCAGAAATGTCTGCCCTGACAGATGATCTCCACATAAGCCGCTGCTTTTGAGGAAGATCCCTCTGAGATTGCATGCTCCTGGTAGGTTGCCAGCTCATAGCTGATGCCAAAATACATCTTGATTGCGTTGCTGACCGCATCGAGCGTCCGTTTCCGCTTGTCTCGATCACTCTGCGCTCACCGTTCTGCTCGATCGTCACACTTGCGGCAATGCCGTCTTTCTGCTCGAAATGGCACTCCGCCACATCAAATACATCTTTGATATTGACGTAATTCCCGGTAAATACCTGATAGATCATATCCGGTGTCAGCTCTTCGTGTCTGTGATCGGATACACCTTTGATCAGATAACCGACTTCCTCTTTCATCTTATCCGGCAGGGACATGCCAAAGTTCTGTTTTAATACGAAAGCAACTCCTCCCTTACCGGACTGGCTGTTGATTCGGATCACATCGGATTCGTACTCTCTTCCGACATCCTTCGGATCGATCGCAGATACGGAACATCCCAGCGCCCGCCGCTCTTTCCTGCCTCTCTCCATGCCATACCTTTTGAGATCGCATCCTGATGGGAACCGGAAAATGCAGTAAACACAAGATCTCCGGCATACGGAGTACGCTCATAAACTCTCATTCTGGTAAAACGCTCATATTTCTCACGGATTGCTGCAATGTTGGAGAAATCAAGTTTCGGATCTACGCCGTGGCATACCATATTCATTGCAAGTGTCACGATATCCACGTTTCCGGTACGCTCTCCATTTCCAAACAGAGTACCTTCCACACGGTCAGCTCCCGCTAATACACCAAACTCTGCATCGCTGATGCCGCATCCTCTGTCGTTGTGCGGATGTACGCTTAAGATCACGTTATCTCTGTATTTTAAATGTTTGTGAATATACTCGATCTGGCATGCAAATACATGCGGCATTGCAATCTGAACCGTAGTCGGAATGTTGATGATCGCTTTGTGTTCCTTATCCGGTTTCCACACATCCAGTACGGCGTTGCAGACTTCCACGGCATAGTCGACCTCTGTTCCAGGGAAGCTCTCCGGGCTGTACTCAAATGTAAAGTTTCCATCTGTCTGTGCTGCAAGATCTCTTAACAGAATCGCTCCATCCACTGCAAGTTTCTTTACTTCTTCCCTGCTCTTTTTAAAGACCTGCTCTCTCTGTGCAACAGAGGTGGAGTTGTAAAGATGGATACTGCGTGCGGTGCGCCTTTGACTGCCTCGAATGTTTTTTTGATGATGTGCTCACGCGCTGTGTTAAACCTGAACGGTAACATCTTCCGGGATCATATTGCGCTCGATTAAGGCACGCATGAAATTGTACTCTGTCTCTGAAGCTGCCGGGAAACCAACCTCGATCTCCTTGAATCCAATGTCTACAAGCATCTGGAAAAATTCAATTTTTTCCTCTAAGCTCATCGGCTCGATCAGTGCCTGGTTGCCATCACGCAGATCCACGCTGCACCAGATCGGCGGCTTTTCGATCGCATCCTTCTTTACCCAGTCATATGTAACTTCCGGCGGCATAAAATATGCTTTTCCGTATTTTTCTGCAACATCAAAATTCATATTCATTCTCCTTATCCTGTTTTAACAATGATTCTATTTTCTGTGTGTCACTTTCTGTTTTCTGTCCGGAGAGCTTTTTGTGTAAGAAAAAATGTCATAATAATTTCTCATGATACAAAAATCTCTGTATGCAAAACCTGTGTGGTTTTGTCATACAGAGACGCAAAATTTTCTTCACGCGGTACCACTCTGTTTCATGAATGACCTGTATCGTCATGCATGCACTCATCCGGCACTATCATGCCTTTTCCCTCTTACGGCGGGCGATCCGTCCAAGCTACCCAATATCATCTGCTCATTCATAATGCATCCGATTCCTTCAGCCGGCAGCTCCAAGGCGAGTTCACAACTTCACTCTGACTGCCTCGCACCTTCCGGCAGTTCTCTGATTTCCATTCCGCTGTTACTATTCCTTTTCATTGCATTTCATTTTCTGTTCTACATAATAACATACCTTTTTCGAGTTCCGCAAGGTGTGATTTTATCAATTTTATTGATTTATTTTAATCTTCTATATTTTAAAACTGAAAATCTTCATAATCTTCCGGTGTAAAACGATGATAGATCAGATGGCAGCCCTCATCCGTGATGCAGTAACGGTAATCATCCGGCACCCCATCCTCAAAGTAAACCAGATAATCAAATTCCCCGTGTGTCGTCCGTTCTACATGTACATGGTCCGAATATCTGTGAAACTGCTGTAAAAGCTCGTCTATCGTGCAGCCATGTTTTCCGATTGTTTCTATAAAACTGGAAATGAACTCACTTCCGTTCGTGTGTTCATGCACATAATCAACACCGCTCGGCGGAATTGCAATGCAGAAACGCTCACCTTTATTGGAGATTTCCACCCCGCCAAGTGTCTGCACCGTCTTTTTTGAAAATTCTGCAAGCAGTTCTGACATCTCTTTTTCTGCTGCATCGGTATGGAAGAAACGGTTCAGCGAGGTAATCGGATAATATAACCGGATCAGTTCACTCCGGTAACCAAGTTTTATCTGTTCTTCCTGTATGACCTCGATGATATTTTTTTCAAGTCTCGTAAAATCCACTGCCTTTTCCATTTCTTTCTTCCTTATTATTTTACTCCCACTGTGTCAGACCGATAAATTCCGGCTTATTATTTTACTTCCACTGTGTCGGATCAATCCATTCCCACGCTTCTTATTTTCTCATAAAATTCAGATTACATACTCGCCGGCACGCTGTCTCTCGTAGTCCACTAAATCTGCGAGTGTGATACTGTCAACAACCTGGTTGATCGCCTCGTTCATTTTTTTCCACACCAGAACTGTTGCACAGTCATTCATCTTATCACAGGTGTCTTCATCCTCGACGCATGCCACCGGTGCAAGGCTTCCCTCTGTCAGGCGTAATATCATTCCGACGGTATATTCTTCCGGTCTTTTTGTCAGAATGTATCCTCCCTGTGCACCACGAATGCTCTTTACATATTTTGCCTTATTTAAAACGGAAATAATCTGCTCTAAATATTTATCTGAAATTTCCTGGCGTCTCGCAATATCCTTTAAACTGATCGGCTCTCCGGTATTATTCAGTGCAAGATCCAGCATCAGGCGTAACGCATATCTTCCTTTTGTTGATATTCTCATATTTTCCTCATTTCTGCGCTGTTTTTCATATTTTAGGCTTGCGGATGCAGCGCAGCCGCAAACTTATGAATAAACGATTCTTTTATCATCGTATTAGAAGTATATCCGACTATTCATACCATGTCAATAGGAATTAAAGTATTCGTTAAAATATCTCTTTGCGCCACTGATATTTTGAGAGATCCACACATCCGTCTTTTACCTCTATGCCATCCGCTTCCAAAAGTCCGATCTGCCTGTTTTCGCCACCAAATGCAAAGGCCTCCGAAACTCTCCCCTCACGGTTTACTACCCGGTAACACGGGATTCCCTCCGGATCCGGATTTACATGCAGCGCATAGCCGACCACCCTGGCCCACCTTTTGTTGCCCGCAAGCGCTGCCACCTGTCCATAGGTTGCAACCGTACCGCGTGGAATCTGTTTTACAATGTCATATATTTTTTCGTAGGAATTTTTCTGTTCCATATTAGTCCTTATTCAGATTATAAAAACTCGTAATTTTATGATGTTGCGCTCATTATATCATGTGCAAAATCGGCACATGATCCAATTCGCCGTTCGTCAATCATGCAGGCATGTTGACTCGCTTGCGCTCATTATATCATGAATTACTTTTTTGCGCCATTCACCTTGCAATCATGTTAAGAACATGCTAAAATTTTAATTTGTGTTTTTATAAATTTTTAATACTTTTTATACTTAGGAAAGAATTGGAGTACAAAAGACCTATGAACGAACTAAGACCAAAACTATTTGACGTAATAAAGGGATACACAAAAGAGCAGCTCATCAAAGATATCCTTTCCGGTATCATTGTGGCGATCATTGCTCTTCCACTTTCTATCGCACTTGCGATCGCTTCCGGTGTCGGTCCGGTACAGGGACTCTACACTGCGATCGTTGCCGGATTTTTTATTTCCTTTTTCGGAGGAAGCCGTGTACAGATTGGCGGACCAACTGCCGCATTTGTTGTTATCATCTATGGCATCGTGACCACTTACGGTACAGACGGACTGATTGTCGCAACAATCATGGCAGGTATCATTTTATGTATTATGGGCCTCTGCCATTTTGGTTCCCTGATTAAATATATTCCTTATACGATCACGACAGGTTTTACCTGTGGTATCGCAGTCACCCTGTTTGTCGGACAGATCAAAGATTTTCTTGGACTTGATATGGGTGCTGTTCCTTCTGAATTTATTGAAAAACTTGGCGCCTATGCTGCAAATATCACAACCATCAATCCGGTTACCGTCGCAATCGGTGCCGTTGCACTTGTGATTTTAATTCTGTGGCCGAAAGTAACTGACAAACTGCCGGGATCCCTGATCGCAATTATCGTGACAACTGCCATCGTTTATTTTGCTAAACTGCCGGTCAACACGATCGGAAGTGTTTACGGAGAACTTTCCTCCGAATTTCCGTCTTTCCACATGCCGGCATTCAGCTATAAACTGGTACAGGAACTGATCTCCCCGGCATTTACGATCGCGATTTTAGCCGGTATTGAATCCCTGCTTTCCGCAGTCGTATCTGATGGTATGATCGGTGACACCCACAAGTCAAATGCCGAACTGATCGGTCAGGGACTTGGAAATATTTTTTCCGGCCTGTTTGGCGGAATCCCTGCTACCGGAGCGATTGCCCGTACTGCTGCAAACGTAAGAAACGGCGGACGTACCCCGATCGCAGGTATCACACACTGTATCACTTTAAGCATTATTTTAGTTGTTTTAATGCCGCTTGCTTCCCTAATTCCTATGACAACATTAGCCGCAGTGCTTTTAGTCGTTGCATGGAACATGGCAGACTGGACTTCCTTTTTCCATCTGTGCAAAACTGCTCCAAAGAGTGATATGATCGTACTTGTTGCAACATTTTTCCTGACTGTATTTTTTGACCTTGTCGTTGCCATCGAAGTCGGTGTCGTACTTGCCGCACTTTTATTTATGAAACGTATGGCAGAAACTGCCGATGTCACTGCCTGGAAATATGCAGATGAGCCGGATGTGACCCCTGGCGAAGCCGAGAAAATGCGCGACATTCCACACTCAATCCGTGTATTTGAGATCAGTGGACCGCTGTTTTTCGCCGCAGCCGATGAAATTCTTACAATTACCAGTGACAAGTCAACCAAAGTCATCGTTATCCGTATGCGAAGTGTTCCGGCAATCGATGCGAATGCAATGCGTTCCCTGCGTGACCTTGCTGCCCGTGCGAAGAAAAAACATATCACTTTGATCTTCTCACATGTCAACGAACAGCCGATGTCCGTTATGAAAAAAGATCACTTTATCGAGCTGATCGGGGAAGAACATTTCCTTCCGAATATTGTGGAAGCTCTCGGTTATGCGGAAAATATGGTCGCAGATTCCGGTCATAAGGCTGCGAAATAACAGAATTTATTTATTCTTATGATGAAATATCAGATTAGGATGCTGCACACTTCCTTTTACTGTGTCAGCCATTCTATCTCCGCGTCCTCTGTCGATGTTTCCATCTCTGCCTGACCTTCCCCTTCTTTTAAAACGATGCAGTTGTGATTGTCATCCACCTGAACCTGATAAAAATATTTCAAATCGTCGCTGACACCATTACTGTACTGATATTCCACAAAATACTGCGCTTGTGCCGGTGTTTCGGCAGGTTCGAAACCAAACGACGTCTCTTTGATCTCACAATCCGAATCATATTGATCTAAATACTCCTGAAAAATTGGATCTGTGTATCCTCTTGCAATCTCACTTCGATCATACAGCTCCTGCATCACGGCATCTTCCTCTATACCGGCGGATCCGCTATTTGCTCCACATCCTGCCAAAAACATTCCCATGATAAGCAGCAAACCTGTTATTTTACTCCTGCGCATCGTATGTATACCTCCCCTGCAGAGTCTCATACTCTGCATGCCCGGTGCTCCAGGTTCCTCCCTCCACCAGAAGAGACACTGCCTTGGCATCATAGGCGTCCAGATAAGTATTGACTACGCTTCCAACTGTCGCGTACTCTCCTGCCGTTCCCATCTGATTTACATATTCCTCAAATGTTTTCGACAGATCAAGCGTTATGGTATCCTCTTCCTGTTTAAAATCAAGCACTTTCACATCCGACGGAACCACACCGGCATCGATCAGCGCAGCCATGATATTTTCAGGCGTAAGCGCATCGAGCGATACCGTTTCTGTGTCAAAACCATCTGCATTTTCATTGCTTTTATATATGGTAATATTATTGTCTTCTTTATCAGCATTTTCCCGCCTGCCACAGCCTGATGCTGTCATAAGAACTATCGCTGCTAAAATCAATGCCATTTTCCGTGTTACACTTGTTCGTTTCATATTTTGCCTCCTCTTTTCCATCATTTTTCCTTTCAATCACGATTCATTTTTACCTTTTGGGTATATATGAAAATTTTGCTCGGAAAATACCCATAATTTTCCCTTAAATCCGCGTTTTTTGAGGATTTTTTTGTGATAATGGACATACACAGATAGTTTTTCATGCTATATGCCTTATACTCGCTTCGCTCGGCAGTCTTATTATATCTTATCTCATTTTGTTTTTGTTAAACCTTCGTCTAAATTAAGAAAATCTTCCATATTTCCAACCATAAAATACACGTTCTGCGAACACTCTATGATTAAGTGAAACAGCAGTCTTCACAGTTCATCCATATCTCCCCCGCAGATGCGCACCGATATCTCCGTCACATACTCCTCCACCGTCTCCGCCATCAGCTGATCCACCGTGTAAACTTCCAGGAACTCTTCCGCCAGTGTAATCTGATGTTCATCTGCATAAGCAAGAAGTTTCCGGTAAGCCTCCCCGATGTTTCTCCAGTGCCCTTTAAAATAAGTTGTCAGATATTTCCCCGCAGGCATAAAATGGCAGGACATGCCGCCCGGCTTATGTTTCATCAGCAATATTACGTTGCTGTAATTTGCATAGATCTGCCGTCTGACATCTTTTGCATACTGGATGTAACCAATCTCATAACAGATGCTTTTGCTGTTGTTCTCATAAAAATTGATCAGTTCCGCTGTGCGCTCCGCAAATTCTGATTCCGAAACGTCTAAAAATGCATCCATCAGATAATATCTGCCCGGTTTTTCACAGACAAATATTTCATCTTTTTCTTTCTCTAAATATGCCCTGATTTTTTTACTTTTTTTCTTCCATCCACTGCCTGCGATCCTTTAACAGCCGGATTTTTTCTGCCAGAATCTGTTCCTCTTTTTCAAACAGCTCCAATAATTTTTCCGGAGTCCGGTCACTTAAAAAGGCCTGGATCTCTTTTAAAGACATACCAAGTTCCTTTAGCATAATGATCGCTTCGAGCACTTCGATCTGATGGATCGAATAATAACGGTACTCGTTATCAAGCACGATCTCCGGCGAAAACAAGCCGATCTTATCATAATGAAATAAAGTGTTTTTGGTGACGTGCATGAGCTTTGCAAGCTCACCAGTTGTCAGATATTGACTTTTGTCCACTTTTAATCTCCCCTCACGAAAAAAGTTCTTGACTATATGGTAACAATATAGTTTATGATAGCATTTGTGTCTCAAAACCGCAATTTCCATCCGCGCTGACACAACATTTAAAAATATTTCAAAGGAGGAACCCATTATGGCACAGTCCATTGGTCAGAAATTCACACCTGTCACTTTATTAAAATTCGCATTACCATCCATGGTCATGATGGTACTCATGTCCTGTTATACAATCACGGACGGGATTTTTATCTCGCGCTTTCTTGGAGATAATGCGCTGTCCGCAGTCAATATCGTCTATCCGGTCATCAATATCGTACTCGCCATCGGCGTCATGCTCGCAACCGGAGGAAGCGCCGTCGTTGCAAAGAAAATGGGCGAAGGGAAAGACGATGAAGCAAAAGATAACTTTTCCATGCTCGTGTTTACCGGTGTTGTGGCGAGTGTTGTCATCCTGATACTGACGATTTTATTTTTAGAGCCAATCTGCCGCGCTCTCGGTGCAAATGATTCATTACTTGCAAACTGCAAAGCATATCTTTTTACCGTTGTTTTATTTGCCCCAGCGTGCATGCTGCAGAGCCTGTTCCAGACGTTCTTCGTGACAGCGGGAAAACCGCACATTGGCATGACGTTAGTTATCAGTGCCGGCATCGCAAACGCCGTGTTGGACTATGTATTTTTATCGCCTCTCGGCTTTGGCATTGAGGGTGCCGCCTTAGCTACCGGTATCGGTCAGCTCATACCTGCAGTCGTGGGACTCTTCTACTTTTTCTTTGTCAGGGGAGATCTTTATTTTACAAAATTTCATTTTCATGGAAGTGTCCTTTCTACTGCAAGTTTTAACGGTGCATCCGAGATGGTAACGAATATTGCAAACGCTGTGATTACTTATGCATTTAACAAAATCATGCTGCGCCTTGCCGGCGAAAACGGTGTTGCCGCAATCACGATACTGCTTTATTCCCAATTTTTATTTAATGCGCTTTTTCTTGGATTTTCCATGGGTGTTGCACCTGTGATCAGTTACAATTACGGTGCAAAAAATACAGGCGGACTGAAAAGCGTCTGCAAAATCTGCAGACGCTTCGTGATCGTTTCTTCTATTATAATTACTATTTGCTGTAACCTGCTCTCCGAGCCGATCGTGCTCTTGTTTGTCGGTGGAAAAACAGCGACTTATGACCTTGCCGTCAGCGGTTTTTCGGTATTCTGTGTGACCTTTTTTGTTCAGCGGATATAACATTTTTTTCATCCGCTCTCTTTACGGCACTCTCAGACGGAAAATCCTCAGCGGTCATATCCTTTACAAGAACCTTTGTTTTTATCCTGCTGTCACTCCTCACACTGCCAGCCATTTGGGGGGTGACCGGTGTGTGGCTTGCAATCCCGGTGGCAGAGTTTGTGACACTGTTTTTATCGATTTTTTTTCAGCGGCGCAAACGGACGGTTTATCATTACGCCTGAGCAGCCGCTTTCTTTCCAAGGTATGCCAGAACATCTTTTCTGGTTACGATTCCGATAAATACCCTTTTATCATCTACAACAGGAACGAAGTCTGGTTCATTACCTTGTCAAACAGATTCTCCATGGATTCATCGATCTTTACCGCCTGATTATCCCTTCTACGCTCGATCGACGTGATCGGCATATCCTCAAGCAGTTTCAGATCCGGGAAATTGCGGTCCTTTAAAAACCATAGTAAATCTCCTTCTGTGATCGTACCGATATATTTCCCTTCCACGCTAAGCAGCGGAATGGCTGTGTAACCGTGATGTTCCATTTTCTCAAGCACCTGACGCATGGTGTCCGTCTCTTCCACATGTGCTACGTCTTCCTTCGGTGTTAGAAAAAATAAAATGTTCATATGTGTTGCCCCCATTTGTTTATTGATTTGTGTGTTTTGATTATACTACCATTTCGGGGGGTGGACAACAAGGGAGTTATAACCTTACTATTTTCATTCCTCATCCACTAAAATCATTTCAAATATTTCATCACTTACCCTAAGTTCATGCATACTCTGGTCCTATGTCAAGATTTAGTACAAGTTAAAATGAGAAATTTCTCCCATTTTAACCTGCCAAAAGCTCAGCCTTAGTATGTGACTTCTTGTATACTCGTTCAAATTCATCCGGCGACATGTAATCGCAATGGCTATGAATTCGTTTCGTGTTGTAAAAAGCTTCCAGATATTCAAAAATCAAACGGTATGCTTGCTTGTAATCGCGAATTTTAAAGCGATTGAGCATTCACGTTTGATAATGGAATGGAAGGATTCAATGCATGCATTATCCCATGGAAATGCTTTTTTCGAGTAGCTGCGCCGCATGTTTTCCGTTGCTTTTTTATATTCCTTTGCAACATACTGACTACCACGATCTGAATGAATGATTAATGGCTGGTCAATAATTCGGCGAGCTTTGGCTTTATTGATTGTATCAATCACGCAAGATACCTCCAGTGTTTCGGAAAGTGTCCAGGCTATGATTTTTCTGGAAAATAAATCCATGATACTGGTCAGATAGACAAATCCGTCTATTGTCCAGATGTAGGTAATATCCGAACACCAGACTGCATTCGGACGATCAGGATTAAACTGCTCATCAAGGATATTTTGTAATTCAGTGCTGAAATCAGAATCTTTTGTGGTGATTGTCCATGGTTTGCATATTCCGCAAAAACAGAGCACTCGCTCCGCATGAGCGGAGCGCTGTTCCGCTAGGAACGGATCATTGCCCTGTTGGTTAATAAAGTTACTTGCTTTCTACACGTCTATCGCGACCTGGAAAGTCTAATCGATATGCTTTAGAGGTCATGCGGCTGAGACATGCATCTGCATATGTGTTATCACCAAACAATTGGTACCAGTTCGCTACTGGCATCTGCGAGATGATGACTGTTGATTTTCGGCAATCTCTAGCTTCGATGATTTCAAAGAGATCACGGCACTTGTCGAGATTTAAGTCCATCAAGCCAAAATCATCTATAACAAGAAGATCATAACCGGCCATCTTGTTTGAATACTCATAGTAATTATCTTCACTATGCGCATGGGCGGATTCTTGAAGCAGATAATTCGCACGGATATATTTAACAGTTCTCATTTGATGTAGTGCTGTGACGCAAAGTGCACATGCAATATGCGTTTTGCCAGCTCCTGCTCCACCTGTAATCAAAAGATTGTTCGGTTCATCAATCCAATCACCTTTGGCCAGTAATTCAATAACATGTGTGTTTAACTGCCTCTCTGGATCATAAAGAGAACTATCAAGGTCAGCTGCCGGATATTTTAGTGTTGCTTGTTTTAAGAGCCGATTGAACTTCTTGTTTTCTCTCCCTGACCACTCATGTTGATGATTTCAGAGAACCTTGTTTCAAAGCTCTCTAATCCCGAATTCGGATTCATAAGTTGGTTTTCAAAAGCTTCTGCCATGCCGGACATACGCATCTTATAGAGTTTGTCCATAAGAAGATTTTGATCCTTTGTAAGTTTGTCGTTATAATTGTATTCTTTCTGTCTATAGGCCATAATCATTCACCTTTACTTGTAGTAATCCTTTCCTCTGATGTTTTCATGAGATGGAAGTGATTCCGGTGATGATTCTGGATGCTCATCGCACTCCATCTTTTTAAGCACCTGCCTGTACGTCGAGTAGCGACAGGAGTTCATTTCAATGCATTTACGAGCGGCTTCTTCTGCAATGCCTTTAGGGATTGCTTTTACTCGATGTAGTATCCCGGCACATGCATTGAATGCCTGCTCTTCGTGTTTAGAAGATTTTAGGATTCGATCAATCAATTCCGACATGGAAGGACCGAACACAGACGCCCAGCGCCTGTAATAGTTTCCATCTTTCGAATTGATTTCCTGATAATAAAGGTGTTCCGGAGGCATATGCTCATCCGTAGTTATGTACAACGGAAAATCCTTATAAGATCTTCTGTGCGTGCAGATCAGACGGTTGTACTGATCACAGATACGAATCTCAGAAGGTGTAGCCTTAAGGATTGCTGGTTTTCCGCAGTAAGTATACAATACAGAGTAGTAGTGGCCGTCATAATCGATGTGATAATTATTAGGCACCTTCAGTACTGCTTTGTAATCACAAGTTGTGTATTCTCCGCCTGGCAGTGGTTTCATACATGGTTTGTCATACTTGATAAACATTTCTTGTCTGGAAAAAGCTTGATTCTGAAAAGGTCTCGCATTGAGGACGGCTACTATCTTTTTGATATCAGCATTCAAATCCTCAAAGGATGTGTAAATCTTTTCTTTTAACTTTTCTATAAGATGTGTTTCAAGGAAACGCACATGATTCTCGACCGTTGGTTTTCCCTTAGGCTTACGAGCCGGTGGTGGGAGCACAATCGTATCATAGAAGTCTTCCAGATCAGAGAAGGTTGACTGTAATACAAGATCATCTTTTGTATGCTTCGTAACAGCTGTTTTTAGATTATCCGGGACAAAGTGTTTAGCAACTGCACCATAGAAGGATACCGCATGTACACAGCCTTCGATAAAACAAGGTAGCTTTTCATTTGGAAATGCCTCTGCATAGATCATACTGCTCACGCCTAATGTTGTGGCAAAGATGTGAACTCTCATAATTTCACCGGTTGTAACATCCGTCAGAAGTCCAGGCTGGTCGCCAACCCAGTCGATGTACATCTTTTCACCAGGCTTGCGATTTACCGCCATTGAAATTTTTGTGCCACCATAGTTTTCCTGAACAAAACGTTGATAGTATTCATAGAACTGAGATTTTTCATATCCATCTGGATTCTTTTCTTTGTAATCCAGCCAACAGAATGAAATATTTACTCTACTGTTTGGGGCATGAATACGATCATAGTAATACTGAAAATCTGGAAGTGGAACTTCTTTGCGTTGAAGATTTTTCTGTGGGTAAAAGAGGTTCTCTACTTCTTTTGGTGACATAGCTTCAAGCTCGTCAATGGTGAGCTCAAGAGCCTTATATCGACTCATGATCAAGTTAAGAGTGCTTGATCCGATTCGAAAACGATCCATAACAGATCTGGTTGGGCACTTATTCAGACGCATCTGAATAGCACCAATAATAGTGTTGTAGTCCTGCATAAAAA
>ENA-OQAN01000077-OQAN01000077.1-human-gut-metagenome-genome-assembly--contig:-NODE-77-length-50122-cov-9.693029_pt1 | contig 50122 bp, 51 predicted proteins | sample MGYA00242735_ERZ504527 | MGnify/ENA primary metagenome ERZ504527 (study PRJEB26092, sample SAMD00036230) | human gut metagenome | host: Homo sapiens | study: EMG produced TPA metagenomics assembly of... | reverse complement strand
CTTTTCTCTACAGGAAAAGGAATTTTCCGTTTCCCTGGCCGCCCGGAAGGTTAAAGGCCTGGCACCCGGAAGTTATCGTTGCCTTTTTCACGCTGTTTGCAGATACTCAGCAGCATTCTGAAGATAGAAAATTAAAGTAACCCCAATTCTCAGATCGTCACAGGCACCTGCAAAAGATTCTTTGTCTGCATGTCTTTCTATCACAACACTCTCCTGTGTTGTAATGCCTGTTCCGCGAAAAAAAAGGAAAATAATAATCCGGATAAAATACGTTGTTTTCATCATACTGCCCGCAGACAGTAATTCCACAATCGCATCCATAATTCTTGGAAAACTCTGCAAACATACCATCAGGGTAGTTCTCTATGACTGTTTTCTCATCATAAGTTTCAACCACATCCGTAATGATCTGTCTGATACTGCTTCTTTTGGTGATCCTGGAAAAACCAACTGCCCTCAGATAACTGTGCATAAGAACACCTCCCTGAAAAAGCTCACCCTCCATTAAGCGTGCTTTTTCTCAATCTTTGTCATACCACCCATGTATGGCTGCAGAGCTTTAGGAATACTTACAGAACCGTCTGCATTCAGGTTATTCTCCAGGAATGCGATCAACATTCTAGGCGGTGCTACAACAGTATTATTTAATGTATGTGCAAGATATTTCTTACCATCTTTTCCGTTTACACGGATCTTAAGACGACGTGCCTGTGCATCACCAAGGTTTGAACAGCTTCCTACCTCGAAATATTTTTTCTGACGTGGAGACCATGCTTCTACGTCAAGAGATTTTACTTTCAGGTCTGCCAGGTCACCGGAGCAGCACTCAAGTGTACGAACCGGAATATCCAGAGAACGGAACAGATCTACTGTATTCTGCCATAATTTATCAAACCACATCGGACTCTCTTCCGGTCTGCAGACAACGATCATTTCCTGTTTTTCAAACTGATGAATACGGTAAACGCCTCTCTCCTCAAGTCCATGAGCACCTTTTTCCTTACGGAAACATGGAGAATAGCTTGTAAGAGTTTTCGGAAGTTCTTCCTCAGGAATGATCTGATCGATAAATTTACCGATCATGGAATGTTCACTTGTTCCGATCAGGTATAAATCTTCACCCTCAATCTTATACATCATGGCATCCATTTCAGCAAAACTCATTACACCTGTTACAACATTGCTTCTGATCATAAAAGGAGGTACACAGTAAGTAAAACCTCTGTTTATCATGAAGTCACGTGCATAGGAGATTACTGCTGAGTGAAGTCTTGCGATATCTCCCATTAAATAGTAGAAACCATTTCCCGCAACACGTCTTGCACTGTCAAGATCAATTCCATCAAAATTTTCCATAATTTCTGTATGATATGGCACTTCAAAATCCGGAACAACCGGTTCACCAAACTTCTCGATTTCTACGTTCTCGCTGTCATCTTTACCGATCGGTACAGATGGATCAATGATATTCGGAATTACCATCATATCTTTGAGAAGTTCTTCCTCTACCTCTTTCTCTCTTGTGGAAAGTTCTTCAATACGGGTTCCGGAAGCAGCTACCTGTTTCTTTACTTCTTCAGCTTCTTCTTTCTTTCCCTGTGCCATCAGTGCACCGATCTGTTTGGAAATTTTATTTCTCTCTGCACGAAGAGCTTCTACTTCCTGTTTGATTTCGCGATTCTCTTTGTCCAGTTCCAGAACTTTATCCACTAATTCCAGTTTATTATCCTGAAATTTGTTGCGGATATTCTGTTTTACAACTTCCGGATTTTCTCTCACAAATTTAATATCTAACATCTTGTTCCTCCTGAAATATTCTATTACATTATGTAATGATGTCAGGGTAAAATCTGGCAACAACTTTCCCCCTGATATCAATTTATCATATCATGTGCATTCCTGCACAAAACAGATTCTCTTTTAGTATGCTCTTGTTTTCAACTTTTAAACATTACTGTTCACTCCGTTCACAGTAACTTTTAAAAAACTTTATTCTTCAATATTATCCAGTCCAAAATTCACTGCCTTACGAAGTGCCTCTACTTCTTCCTGGCTGAGCATAACGTAGGATTCGCCTTTTACAATTTCTTTCATATACAAAAAACAATTGTCCCGGCTGTGTACTGCATTTAAGATAAGGCCTGTATTCTCTTTGTCCAGCAAAGCCAGCGCAAAACTTAACTTTCCACCTACATCATCAAATGCGTCATACTTTTCTACACCATATTTATTAAACATTTTATCAAGATTCTTTTTGATAAAAAGAAGATCATGATCATGTTCTTCCTTCGCATCATAGAGCTTATCTATCTGAGCGAATTTTCTAACGAATACTTTTTCCAGAGACTGTGCATCTGAACCTTTCATGAACGTCTTATATTTACGTTCCAGACGGCTCAGGCGCATATTCATACTGATATTCCTTACCAGCAGGAAGATAGTAAGAATCAGCAGTATAATAATGATGATCCCGGAATCAATTCCAAGATTTTCAAAAATGCCACTCATATTACTGTCACTCCTAACCAATGGATTCGAAAAGATCTATGATTCTTTCCAGTTCATCCTTGGAATAATATTCAATTTCAATTTTACCTTTGTCATTTTTCTTTCTGTGAATCTGGACTCTGGTACCCATGATACTTTTCATTTTTTCTTCCAGACTCTCATATATTGCATCCTCAGCAGAACTGAATTTGCTCTTCTTTGCTGTTTTTGGCGGCTCCAGCATACGTTTTACAAGCGCTTCTGTTTCACGAACACTTAATTTCTCGTCAAAAACCTTCATTGCAATTGATTCCTGCTTTTCCTTATCTGCTATCGAAAGGATTGCCCTGGCATGACCGGCAGTGATCATCTCATCAATCAGCATCTGCTGCACTTTTTCACTGAGTTTGAGAAGTCTCATTGCATTTGTTACTGCTGTTCTGCTTTTCCCTACACGCTCTGCGATTTCATCCTGTTTCAGATGAAATTCATCAATCAGTCGTTTATATGCCATCGCTTCTTCCACAGGGTTTAAATCTTCCCGCTGAATATTCTCAATCAGGGAAATTTCTACTAATTCCTGCTCAGAAAACTCTTTAACAATTACAGGAATCTCTGTCAGTCCGGCAAGCTTTGCCGCTCTCCAGCGTCTTTCACCTGCAATTATTTCATAGCAGTCCTTTTTATTGGACACGAGAAGTGGATGGAGTACGCCGTACTGTTTAATAGACTCAGACAGTTCCATGAGTGCATCTTCATCGAACTGTTTACGTGGCTGATCCATATTCGGCTCTACACTTGAGATCTTTACGATCATTGCCCCTGTTTTCGAATCTGCTGTTTGCTTCTTTGCAACAGTAGGGTTTGTCTGTTTTTCAGCTACGTCAGATTTCTTCTCTGTTTTAACTGTTTTGGTTATTGTCTTTCTGGCAGGTTCTTTGACAACAGATGTTCTGTCTGGAAAAAATGCATCTAAGCCTCTGCCAAGACCGTTTTTTCTTCCTGCCATTAATTATCCTCCCTGTTGAGCACTTCCTCTGCCAGAAGCCTGTAGCTTTCTGCTCCTGCTGATCTCGGATCATAGATATTAATCGGCTGTCCATAGCTTGGAGCCTCCGCCAGTCTTACATTACGTGGAATAATTGTTTTATAAATATTCTGATTTAAATTCTCTTTTACGTTTTCCACTACCTGCAGAGACAGGTTTGTTCTTGCGTCATACATTGTGAATACTACGCCTTCCATTTTCAGACGTTTATTCAGTCTTTCTTTTACCAGATCAATGGTATGAATCAGCTGTGAAAGTCCCTCCAACGCATAATATTCACACTGGATCGGCACTAATACAGATGTAGCTGCGGTTAATGCATTGATCGTCAGCATATTTAGTGACGGCGGACAATCCAGTATTATGTAATCATATTTACGTCGAAGCTTATCTGTGATTCCCTTTAAGATAAATTCTTTATCATCGATTCCTACCAGCTCGATTTCTGCACCGGAAAGATTAATATTAGATGGAATCAGGTCAAGATTCTCAACAACATCTTTTACAATCGTGTCTTTCGTTTCTGCCTCTCCAAGCAAAAGTTCATACAATGTATTTTCTATGCCGTTCTTATCAACGCCGAAACCACTGGTAGTATTTCCCTGTGGATCCATATCAATTGCGAGAACCTTTTTCCCTTTTTCTGCAAGACATGCTGAAAGATTAATTGCAGTTGTTGACTTTCCAACTCCGCCTTTCTGATTAGCAACTGCTATAATTCTTCCCAACTTCATTCCTCCTTTATGAGGTTTTAATTGTAGTTATTCCTATTTTGCCTGTTACATTATTTTTTATAATGCCAACAGGCATATGCAGGTTTATTATAACACTTTTTATTTTAATCATGCCACATAATGTTCACGTGAAACATAAAAAAACACATTATTTTTAACATAAATATTGTATATTTTGTGGTGATTGACATTTTCTTTTTCCATCAATCGTTACTGTTCACTCCGTTCTCAGTAACGTAGCCAAAATTCCAGATTGCCTGCGGCAATGGAATTTTGGCTTGTATGTCTCGGGATTTTGGCACATTCATGCCAAAAACACCTCGCAAGATTGTGGTGTGTGAACAGTAATCATCAAGTTACTGTTCACTGGTAATATCCCGCGAGGTGTTTTTTGTGAGTGAAGGTCACAGAAAACCCGAGACATACCGCGCGATTATGCGATTAGCATAAATTCTGTGCATCGCGAAGCGTGTTGCTGTGAACGGAGTGAATAGTAACATCATCAATCCACATGGTTCTTTTTTTCGCATCATATTTTCTTGTAAAACAGACAGTATCGCGGTATAATATGGGTATATAATTTTAGCAGGCTAATCACTTGTTATGCTTGATAAAGGAGGCCGAAAATGAGTAAAAACAAGCACAAATTTCTTACATTTGCTGCTCTGATGACCGGCGCAACTGTTGCTGTTCATTTCATTAACCACACGATTGCTACTGCTGCACAATTAAAACAGATGCTCCACATTTCTAATGACAATTACTTTGAATGGCGCTTTGGGAACATTTATTATACCAAAAAGGGAACTGGGTCACCGATTCTTTTGATTCATGACACTTTACCTGGAGCTTCCGGGTATGAATGGAGCAAAATTGAAGACGAACTGGCAATTGACCATACCGTATATACTGTTGATTTGTTAGGATGCGGACGTTCGGACAAATCCAGCATTACCTATACAAATTTTGTTTATGTTCAGATGATCAGTGATTTTATCAAAAAAATAATTGGTCAGAAAACAGATGTGATTGCAAGTGGTTTTTCAGGCTCTTTTGTTACTATGGCCTGTCACAATGAGAAAGAACTTTTTAACAAAATCATGCTGGTAAATCCGCCCAGCCTGACTCAATTAAAACAGATGCCAAACAGAAAGGACCGCCTGTTAAAAGCAGCTCTGGAAATTCCGATTTTCGGAACTCTGGTTTATCATATGATCGTATCACGTGCTAATATAAATAATCTTTTTATCGAGAAGATGTATTATAATCCATTCCATGTGGATAATCAAATGGCAGATGCTTATTATGAAGCAGCTCATAAAGGTGGATATTATACCAGATTTTTGTACTCCAGTCTTGCAGCTAAGTATATAAATATAAATATCTGTCATGCACTTAAGGCACTGGATAACAGTATTTATATTGTTGAAGGTGAAACAGAGCCAAACGGAAAGGCTGTCACTGATGATTATTGTGCCTCCAACCCGGCTATTGAAGTTTCTGTTCTCAAAGAAACAAAACATCTTCCACATGTTGAAGCACCTGAAGCGTTTCTTGAACAGGTTAAAATCTTCTTTTAAGCCTTATATTTAAGCCAGAACGAGTCGACGAGTTGATTTTGAGACAGTTTTGAAGGATAAATTTTTTTATTTCAAGTCGGAAGAAGGCGACGTTGCGGTGACTACAGCAACCGAATTCGGACAAAATATACCGCAAAGTGGGGCGTGCAGATTGTGGAAATGATTTTTCAAACACGCTCTAATACAACAAAAAGTGAGGCAGGCATATGGAAGAAATTCTATATGCCTGCCTCACTTTTTTATAGATTCGTTTATTCTTTTACTCTTCTGTACTGTCCGTTTCCTGAGAATCTGTATTCTCCTCTTCGGATGTATCAGAATCGTTTGTTATGCCGGCTGTTTCAGATGTACTGTCATCGGACTCTTCTATGCTCTCACCTGGCATATCTGTTGAATCTGATTTAGTATCATCTGTTGTTGCTTCGTCTGAATCTGTCTTATCTGAACTATCTTCTTCTGTTCCAACAACTGATTCAAATGCTGTGAACAGTTCTTTTACATTCATCTTATTTACGAGATATACTTTATTATCCACCACTGCTGCATAATAGTTTGTATCGTAGCTATAGTATGCAACTTCCTGTGTATCACCGTCTTCTTCTGTAAATGTAGCTGTCAGTTCTACATCACCGTCAGGTTCATATTTATCTGTCAGACGTTTCTGAGCCGTCATGTTGATCAGTTTATTGTAGAATGTTGTAAATGTTGTTTCATCCAGATCAGAACCATTCAGTTTATAGGTAACTGTTTCTGTATCGTTTCCATCATCATCTGTGGATGTTTCACGTGAAACATTTACTTTATAATCACTGCCCTGATAATTTACTTTGAGGCTTCCGAGGCTGTTTAAAGATACATAACTTACTGTCATATCCCAGAAGTCTTCTTCTGATTTATCAGTGAGCGCGGACAGAGTATCCGTTGACATCGTATAGACTTCATTGCTGTCATTTACCATGACATATCTGCTGCTGTCATCTGTTTCATTTCCAACAAGAATTGTAAGCTGCTTATCTGCCATCTTAGTTTCTTCTTCCGAAGAATCCTCATTGTCTGATGCACTGTCTGAGTTTTCTGATGTTTCATCCGTAGTTTCACTTACACTTTCGTCTGATTCTGTATCCTGTTCAGCATCGTCACTGTTTTCTTCCACAGATGAAGCATCTTCATCTGCCGCCTCACCGGAAGCTGTCGTATCATCTTGTGTGTCATCATCAGCAACTTCTTCCTGATAATCTACTGTGATTGTTGCATATGGTTTATCCAGACCATATTTGCTCTTGTCGTCGCATTTATAATCTGCAAGTGAACTATATGCCATGCTTCCGAATGAGGATACCAGAGAACTTACGGTAGCTGAGTCTGCTTTTTCTTCATCCTCGCTGCCTTTTACTGACCAGGTACTTGTATCTTCGTCTTTTGATAATTCATAGGAATTATCGCCGTCTACAGAAATTTTTGTAATGGTATCTGTATTGGAAATTGCAGGGAAATCTTCCATCTGCGCATAATCATTCAATGATTTGGTAAACGGCTCTACGCAGGAAGAATCTATCAGGTATACTGTCTTCTCATCATCATCTTTTCTTACATAATACTGACTGGTGGAGGAATTTTCATCTCCCACATACAGTGTAGTTGTTATGTCATCGCCATCTTCCTCATCAGATTTTGTTACAATCTTAATCGTGTTTGACGGAGAGTCCAGACCATATTCTGAAAGATCATCTACGTCCTCCAGAACTCTGTCCGAATCGACAGATGCAATAGCAGATGCTGCACTGTCCAGAGTAGTCTGATTTACCGGAAAATCTGTTTCGTCTTTCTTTACCCAGCTGTCATCATCTTTTTCAAATGTTGTCTCTGTATCATCAACCATAAAATCCAGAGATTTAATGTTATCTGTTGATGCAGTAAATACAGTTGTGCTTTCTTCAGAATCTTCTTCGGATTCTTTCTGCTCCTGATGGGCTACGTAGGTTTTTACACCTGCGTAAGCCCCGCAGCAAACACCAAGAACTACAACTGCAAGAACCATTTTTACAGTTTTATTCTTCATTTAAGCTTTTCTCCTCTTCATCCAGACTGCAAACCCTACAACAAGGAAGAATCCAGGAATCAGACCGATGGTGCAGATCTTCCAGAATGCAGCATCATAGTCTGTAAGTGTCAGATAAGATACAGACAGGCTCTTGGATGGGATAGATACGGTTGCACTGTCTTCTGTGTCTGTCATCCACTTCAGGGATTCGATGATCAGCTTCTCATTTCCGCCGGATACCATCTGATTTACCTGTGATTCCATCAGATTGGAAGTTGAATAGTATACGATCTGCGTTTCTTTGTCATCATCCAGAGTCTCTGTGATGCTTACTCCCAGATCAAATGGGCCAGCTTCGTCTCCGTCTTCTTTCTCCAGAGTATCACTGTTCAGATCTGTCTTGGAATATGCCTGTCTGATGTGGTGAGGATACTGTTGATCGTTACGGTATCTCTTACATCATCCATTTTTTTGATTCCCTGTGCATATGGTGCAAGTACATAATATCCTCCGGAAACAGTCTCAGAGCTTGCATCTGTGCTGTTTATAGTCGGAACCAGATAATATGGCATCTGCATTGCATAATGCTGATTATCACCTTCAAATACGATTCCAGCTTCTCTCTGAACACCATAGTTTTCCAGAACTGCATCAAAGTTTGGCAGGTCTTCTGTTGTATATCAGAGAAAATCATCGCCTTTCCGCCATTTTCAAGATAATCAATAATAGCAGTCTTTTCATCTTCTGAAATATCTGTGGACGGGGAATCAATGAACAGGCAGTCTGCATCATCCGGAACACTTCCCTCTGTAAGAAGATTCAGAGACTGAATATCCATGTTTGCCTTCTCGATGTCTTCTTTGATAGTAGAATCCATCTCCTTCTCACCATGTCCCTCGAGTGTATAAAGAATCGGGAGATCTTCGGATGTTACATATCCGATCGCACTTGTGATCTGACCTTCACCGTCGAAACCAGTGGTCTGAGAGCTGTAGGTCTGATAGTCCATTGTACTCTCATAAATATTGTTGTAATCAATGACTTTGTTTCTGTCACCGCATACAACGATCAGACTGTTTGCAGAAAGATCATCACTTGTATATTCTGTTACAAATTTAGGATTTACTACAGGATCCTTCTGCTCTACTTTAATATGCTTGGATTCATCTTCATATTTCTTAAGCAGATTGGTAATATTCTCATCTTCAGAACCGCTCTGTGCAATCTGATAAATTGTTACGTCCTTGTCCAGATCTTTCAGCATTGCTTTTGTATCATCACCAATACTGTAGAGTTTCTGGCTGCTGATATCAATTTCTGAATATTTGGACGGAATCGCATTTACGATCATGTTGAGCACTACAACTACTGCAATAAATATCACTGACATAACCATTGTGTAAGAGCCGTTTTTGATATGCTTCTTACTGATGGTGCCAATCAGTTTCTTTTTGTCAAATTTTTTATGCTTATTATTTTTCATCTTTTCTTTCAGTTTCATTTTCTTTCACCTCCCCACTAATTCCAGCGTCTCTTCAAAATAGACTGTGTTGTAAGGAACAGGCATACTGCAATCACAGAAAGAAAATATACAATTCCTTTTATATCAAAGATGTTACTTGTAAAATTATCAAAGTGTCCGCTCAGATTAAACACATCCAGGACTTTCTGAATACCGCCCTCAAAAATACTGGATTTTACTACATAAATAATAATCAGTGCCACTTCTCCGATCACACCGATCGCTGCTGAGATCAGAATATTCTTGATCATGGTATAGATAATGATGCTGCTGCCAGGATCAATAACCCAAATGTCACGCATGTCGACATAGATGTCTGAGAGAAGAAGGAAGAAATACCATTCATCATATAAAATGCAAATAAGAAAACAAATGTGAGTACCGCTGCAATTACCTGGCTCTCAGTTAATGCTGACATAAATACACCGATTGCAATATTTGCACATCCCAGGAGAAAGAATCCCAGGACTGCTGTATATGCAGATGCAAACTCTACTGTGCCAAACCTGGACATAATCAGCGGATAAGTACACATAACTGCCATCGGAACAGCAAATACAGTTACCAGTGCAAGATATTTACCTATTACAATACCGCTCACAGAAACCGGTGCTGTCAGAAGCAGCTGATCTGTTTTCTGTTTTCTTTCCTCTGCAAGTACACGCATAGTCAAAATCGGTACTCCGATCAGGAATGCAAAGGTAATTGCACTTAAGGTGTATTCAAATTTCGGATATGCTGCTGAAAGCTGATATGCTGAAAAATAAATACCTGTCAGTACAAGAATGAAAAAGATAAATAAATATCCTACCATGGATGTCAGGTAACTTTTCAGCTCTCTTTTATATATAGCTGTCATGGTTATTTCTCTCCCCCTTTATCATTATTCTGTTCTTCCGGTATTTCTGCTGATGTCTGTTTTACGTTTGTCTCGTTAGATCTACCGGCATCAGTATCTTTATCTTCAGGTGTATTTGGGACTTCGTCTGCAGATATTGGTTTATCGGATGCAGTAAGTTCAAGGAAGATTTCCTCCAGTGATACTTTCCTGGACTTCATCTCATAGATTGGGCTGTTAATCTCCGACATTTTGTAGAATACTTTTTCCCGAATGTCATTCTGCTCCTCTGTTGAAACTTTCACACTCCAGAGATTCTGTTTCTCATCTTTTTCCATTGTTACGCTGTTGACTCCCTCGATTCCCTCGAGAGCCTGCCTGATCTGTATTTTTTCACCTTTAATAAGCATCTCCAGAGTATTGGATCCCTCTGCAAGTTTTCCAAGATTCTCAGGAGTATCGCTTGCTACCAGTTTTCCATGAGAAATGATCAGCACGTAATCGCATACCGCACTTACTTCAGAAAGTATATGCGAGCTGAGAATAACGGTATGTTTCTTTTTTAATTCTTTAATTAAGGTTCGGATTTCAATAATCTGTTTAGGGTCAAGACCTACTGTCGGCTCATCCAGGATGATCACCTCCGGATACCCCATAATCGCCTCAGCAAGACCAACTCTCTGTCTGTAACCTTTTGACAGGTTCTTTATCAGACGGTTTCTCATGTCTGAAATCTTTACCATATCCATGACTTCTTCGATCATGTTTGCTTTTTTATCTTTTGGGATTTTCTTGAGATCTGCTACAAATTTCATGTATTCCAGGACAGTCATATCAAAATAGACCGGCGGCTGTTCAGGCAGATAACCGATACATTTCTTTGCCGCTTCCGGTTCTTCGAGGATATCGTGTCCGTCAATTTTGACGGTTCCTTCGGTGGATGCGATGTATCCGGTTATCATATTCATTGTAGTGGATTTTCCTGCACCGTTTGGTCCCAGAAATCCATAGATTTTGCCTTTCTCTATTTTAAAGGAAAGGTGGTCAACTGCCGTATGGTTACCATATCGTTTGACCAGATTGTTTACTTCAATCAATGTGTTCTCCTCCTCTTAATTTTTGCCAAAATAAAATATAGAAAATGTCCCCAGGTGAAACAGAGAATGGGGGAACCCGAGGACATCTCTATAAAAATAGTTTATGATGAAGTTGTGATGAAATTAGGATAAAAGTGTGATTATTCTGTGATGTTTGTTTGAAAAAAATAGCTGTCCCGAAATCTCGGCATTTTTTGCCAGAAGATTTCATGAGACAACTATACATAGATTTATTATGACAATGGTTCTTTTAATGGTGTTCCTGCTTTACGCGGATATTTTCCAGGTGTAGATTTTTTCTTATTTATAATGACAAAGGATCGGTCAATCTCGGAGTCCGGCAATTTAAAGTATGTGATGTCTTTCACCTGACCACCGAGGATATTGATTGCTTTCTCTGCTTCTTCTGCCTCTTCCTGTACAGTTCCTGATTTATAGGAAATGAAAGTTCCTCCTGTCTTTACATAAGGAAGACAATATTCTGACAGAGTTGCAAGGTTTGATACTGCCCTGGATACACAGAGATCATATTTCTCACGATACTCTTTATTTTTTGCATACTCTTCTGCTCTTCCATGAATCGCCTTAATCCCTTCTAATCCAAGAAGCTCAAAACTTTCCTCAAGGAAGTTTACCCTCTTTTTCAGAGAATCCAGCAGACATGCCTCCAGATGTGGAAAAGCAATTTTCAAAGGCACACCTGGAAATCCGGCACCTGTACCGATGTCCATAATTGTTTTTACTTTTGTCATATCAATGGCTTTTACACATGCAAGACTGTCAAGAAAGTGCTTTGTAAGTACTTCCTCAAACTCAGTAATACCTGTCAGATTCATAACCTTATTTTTTTCTACCAGAAATTCATAAAACTGGATAAACTGATTTTTCTGCTTCTGGCTCAGCTCTATACTCAGTTCTCTGCATCCATTTTCCAATGTCGTCAGATTATACGGCATGTATTATTCTCCTTTTTCTATCTTTATTATTTTCGCACACCTTACAGGGTTATTTTATGTGCTTTTATGTTTTTATTCGTTATTTAAAGTCCGTCATTCTGTTCTTTTGTATGTTCTTTTGTACTATTTTAATATTTTTCCAATTTTCCGTTTTTATAAGTACATTAAAACGTATTCTATTAATCATTTCGTACTGGAAAGATACACCAGTAAAACTGATATATCAGCAGGAGAAACTCCTGAAATTCGGGAAGCCTGTCCGATTGAAATCGGTCTGTATGCTTCCAGTTTCTGACGTGCTTCGATTCTCAGGCTTCCAACTTTCTCATAATCAAGATCTGTCGGGATTTTCTTTGCTTCCAGTTTCTTAAACTGTTCTACCTGTTTTAACTGTCTGCGGATATATCCATCATACTTGATGTTAATGTCAACCTGTTCCTGTACATCCCATGGCAGCTCCGGACGTTCTTTATCAAGTGGTTTGATTGCTTCATAAGAAAGTTCCGGACGGCGGATCAGTTCTGCCAAAGTGGTTCCGGATTTCAGCGGTGTGCTGTTATAACTTTCCAGAAGGGTCTGAACCTCTTTGTTTGCTCCGATATTTGTATGTTCTACTCTGCTGATCTCTGTTTTTATCTGTTCTTCTTTCGTAAGGATTTTCTGATAATCCTCTTCACTGATGAGCCCTGCCTGATATCCCTTTTTACGAAGTCTCAGATCCGCATTGTCCTGTCGGAGAAGTAATCTGTACTCCGCTCTGCTGGTCATCATTCTGTATGGCTCATGGTTTTCTTTTGTTACCAGATCATCAATAAGAACACCAATATAAGCCTCAGAACGGTCAAGAATCAGCTGTTCCTGACCTTTAACTTCCAGAGCAGCATTAATTCCTGCGATCAGTCCCTGCGCCGCTGCTTCTTCATACCCTGAACTTCCGTTAAACTGACCACCGCTGAACAGTCCTTTGATTTTCTTAAATTCCAGTGTAGGATATAACTGACGTGGATTAATACAGTCATATTCAATGGCATATGCATTTTTTACGATTTTTGCATGTTCCAGTCCCGGTACGGAATGATACATTTCTTCCTGCACATCTTCCGGCAGAGAGCTGGACATTCCACCAATATACATCTCATTTGTATAGAGACCTTCCGGCTCAATAAATACCTGATGACGATTCTTATCTGCAAAACGGACTACTTTATCTTCAATTGACGGGCAATAACGCGGACCGGTTCCTTCGATCATACCGGAATACAATGGAGAACGGTCAAGGTTTGCACGAATGATCTCATGAGTTTTCTCATTTGTATATGTCAGCCAGCAGGATTTCTGCTCTATCTGAACATCTTCCGGATTAGTTGAGAATGAAAATGGTACAACTCTCTCATCTCCAAACTGTTCCTCCATTTTACTGTAGTCAATTGTATTTCCGGCAATACGGGCAGGTGTTCCTGTTTTAAAACGGAACATTTCAATTCCCAGCTCTTTCAGAGAATCAGTCAGGTAGTTGGCTGCCTGCAGTCCGTTTGGTCCTGTATAATTACTTACATCACCGTAAATACATCTTGCTTTTAAATAAGTTCCTGTACAGAGGACCACTGCTTTACAGTTATAAGTTGCACCGGAATATGTTTTTACCCCTGTAATCTTTCCGTCCTCGACCAGAAGTTTTGTTACTTCTCCCTGTTTAATAGTCAGATTAGGTGTATTTTCAAGCGTTTTTCTCATTTCATTGCTGTATGCCTGTTTGTCAGCCTGCGCACGTAAGGAGTGCACTGCAGGTCCTTTGGAACAGTTAAGCATTTTGGACTGGATAAAGGTCTTGTCAATATTTTTTCCCATTTCACCGCCCAGGGCATCAAGCTCTCTTACCAGATGGCCTTTAGAACTGCCGCCTACGTTCGGGTTACATGGCATTAATGCGATACTGTCTACACTTACAGTAAACATCACTGTATTCAGGCCCAGGCGCGCGCCCGCAAGTGCTGCTTCACATCCGGCATGACCGGCACCGACTACAACAATATCATAATCTTCTACTAACGTTCTCATTTTGTCTCCTTTTATTTTACAACTGCTCATCCTATTCTTTCAAAAATCGCCGAAGGCGATTTTTTGATTTTTATTTACCCATGCAAAACTTGCTGAATATCTCATTTACCAGATCTTCACCAACAGACTCTCCGAGGATTTTACCCAGATTTTCATATGCATTCATAAGATCTATAGAAAAGAAATCTTCCGGCATTCCCATTTCGATACTGTTTCTAACCAGATCAAGGCTTCTGTCAGCCTCTTCCAGTGCTGCTTTATGACGGGCATTTGTAATATATACCTCATCATTAAAGGAAATCTCTCCTCCAAAAAACATTTCTTTAATCTGTTCTTCCAGTTCTGTAATGCCTTTTTCTTCTTTTGCAGAAATCGGAATTACAGGATGTCCTGTTTTTTCTTTCAGGATTTCCGGCTGGATTTCCGGCTGAAGATCAGTTTTATTATACAGGATAATCGCCTTTTTTCCAGTAAGCATTTCCATGATTTCTTCATCATTTTCGTCAAGCGGAACAGAAGAATCCACTACATAAAGAATCAGATCTGCTTTCTGTGCCATTTCTCTGGCTCTGTCTACCCCTATTTTTTCCACAATATCCTTTGTTTCTCGGATTCCGGCTGTATCAATAATCTTCAGAGATATTCCATGAAGTGTGATATATTCCTCCAGAATGTCTCTGGTCGTTCCTGCAATATCTGTCACAATAGCCCTGTTTTCTCCGATCAGAAGATTTAACAGTGAGGATTTTCCGGCATTTGGTTTTCCGAGGATAACTGTCTGGATTCCCTCCTGGATCATCTTTCCGTCAGAAGAAGTTTTCAACAGGCGCTTCACTTCTTTCTGTTCATTATCCACAACTTCCAGAAGTTCCTGGGGATATCCATCCAGACTGATATGTTCCGGATCATCCAGTGCCGATTCTATATATGCAATGTGATAAATCAGCTTTTCTCTGATATCTCGAATTGCTTTCTGCACAGAACCTCTTAACTGATCCATGGAACTGCGAAGCGCATATTCATTTTTCGCCTGTATAACATCCATAACAGCCTCTGCCTGGGACAGATCCATCCGTCCGTTCAGGAAGGCACGTTTGGTAAATTCTCCTGGTTCTGCAATTTCGGCACCATTTTTCAGCACTGTATCCAAAACCCTCTGCATAGCATATACACCACCATGACAGTCTATTTCTACTGTATCTTCTCCTGTAAAAGTCCTCGGTGCATGCATGATCATTACCAGAACCTCATCAATCAGTTCCTCTCCATCATAAATATATCCATAATGAATGGTATGAGTCGGAACTTCTTTTATTTTTTTCTTCCCGCCTTTTGATCTGTAGATACGGGAAATCACATCCATGGCATTCTCGCCGCTGATACGGATGATTCCGATTCCGGACGCACTCATGGCTGTGGAAATTGCTGCGATTGTTGTTTCCATTTTTTTCTCCTCACTTGCCTGTTCTATAATAGTTCCGCCCCTGCGGAACAGTAGACTGTTACAATAATTCTGTCATCTTATATACATAACAGGAAAATCACACTGACTACTGTTATTTTTTTCTGCAAGTGTGTAATCTCTCTAGTATATATACAAGACTTTCCGTAAAATAAAAATGTTACTCCAGGCAAAAGTACACACGCAAAGTTACGTGTTATTCACGCTTTCACCTAGAATAACATTCTTTTTTCATATCTGCAATGAAGCAGTCATATTATTAATTTCTTTTTAATTTTACCACTACATGACGGTAAGGCTCTTCACCCTCACTGACTGTCTCAACGAATTTATTTCCCTGAAGAGCAGAATGGATAATTCTTCTCTCATAAGGATTCATTGGCTCAAGAATAACCGGCTTACGGGTTTTTCTTACTTTATAAGCAATACCTCTTGCAAGGTTCTCAAGAGTTTCTTTACGGCGCTTGCGGTAATCTTCTGTATCAAGTTTTACACGAATGTAATTTGATTTACCTTTATTTACCACAAGACTCGTCAGATACTGAAGAGAATCCAGAGTCTGGCCTCTCTTGCCGATAAGGATTCCCATATCTTCACCTTCAAAGTCAACTTCCAGACTTCCGTCCGTTGTGTTATATTCAGATGTAATCTCTACTTCTCCAAGATTCATGGACGCAAATACATCACGAAGGAATACCTTTGCTCTGTTTTCTACTTCTTTAATCTCTTCCGGATCTGTAAGGATCTCAACAGGCTTTGCCGGTTTTACCGGTTTAGCCGTCTTTTCTCTGATTTGTTTCTCTTTTGGCTCTCTGAATTCTCTCGGCTGTTTTTCTTTTGCAGCCCTTTCCTTTACAGGTTTTGGCTGTCTTGGTTTCTCAGAAACAGCTTTCGGCTCTTTGATTTCTTTCTTTACCGGTTTTATAGCTTCCGTTTTCTTTTCTTCCTGAACCGGGGCTTCCTCTTTGAAGGAATCAAGTTTCACTGTCTCTACGATATCCTTCATTTCTTCTTCCTCAGAAACCGGCTCAATCTTACGAACCTTAATTACTGCAGGCTTGCTTCCGATTCCGAAAAATCCGTTGCTGCCTTCACTTATTACCTGAATCTCAAGCTGGTCACTGGATACGCCAAGCTCGATACATGCTTTTGTAATTGCTTCACTCTTTGTTTTCGCTGAAAACTGGATATAATCCTCCATGCCAACCCCTCCGTTCCTGACTACTTCTTCTTATTACGCTCATCAAATGCTTTTACCAGATTGGCCTTTGCAGTAATGCTGCCAGGTTTTGCATTTGCAGCGTCTTTGTAAGCTTCTTCAACCTTCTTGGCTCTTGTCTCAACATTTGTATTGCTGCTGCCTTTTTCAATCTTATTGATATTCTTGGCGCTCTGATGGGCCTGATTTGTAATCTTCTGAGGTGGAAGTCCCGCTTTCTCACGCTTCTTTTCCATCTTCTTCATATTCTCACTGATCAGGTCTTCAATCTGGATCTTATCCATCTTTTTATTGATAACAACCTGCTGCACACTTCTTACTGCTGCACTTGCTACCCAGTAAATACCAAGACCTACCGGGAATGTGAAACAGAATACTGCTGACATCAGTGGCATTACCATATTCATTGTCTTCATGGAATTCATCATTGCGTCCTGCTGTGAATCACCACCCTGCTGTGCTGCCTGAGGCATCAGCTTTATGCTGAGTGTCTGTGTAGCCCACGCAAGAATCGGGATAAGAATCGCAACGATAGCAAGAAGAACAGATCCACCTACAAAAGCTGCTTTAATATAAGTCAGTGGCTGATCAGCGATATTCAGACCAAAGAAATTCTGCACATGTGAAATCTCTTTTGCAGTGCTGTTCAGTGTATCAGTAAATCCTGCAAACTGGCTTGTCTCAGCAAGTGTTTTCCACTGAGAAGGTGATAATGCATACAAAAAGTCTGTGACTGAATTACTTGTAGCTTTACTTCCATCCATAATAAGCTGAACTCTTGTCATCTTATTATCTGTGATAAACTGCTGAAGGATATCTGTATATCCGTTTACACCTGTAATACTGGTAACTGCAGATGCAAGGATATCCCTTACACTTCCTACATATGCCGGAATTTTATAAATTACCTGATATAAGGCCATCAAAATAGGGAACTGGATTGCAAGCTGTACACAGCTTCCTGTAGGAGATACGCCGTATTTCTGATATACAGCCTGTGTTTCCTCCTGCATTTTCTGCATTGCAGCAGTATCGTTGTTTTTTCCCTTGTACTTCTTTTGAATTTTCTGAAGTTCCGGCTGCATGATCGCACTCAGCTTAGAGAATTTCTGCTGTTTAATCTGCAGTGGGGTCATAAGAGCATAAATAAGGATACTGAAGATGATAATACAAAGACCGATATTCTGAATTCCAAAGATATTCAGCAATCTGTAAATACCATCCATGATCCATCCCATAACGGTCGCAAGCTGACCAATGATAGGAGTGCTGCTCTTTGTCGCTAAAATCATTTCCAAGTTCATTTCCTCCTAGATCCATAAATGACAGGAGGTTCCTTCGATCGATCAATATTCAATTTTCAAGTACATTCCTGTCTTTACGGTACAGGGTCATAGCCTCCGTGGGAAAAAGGATTACAGCGAAGTATCCTCCATACCGCAAGAAGACCGCCCTTTAATGCACCATATTTTTCGATTGCTTCTAAACCATATTGAGAACATGTGGGAATATAAGGACATTTTGTTCTCTTCATCGGTGATATATACTTTTGATAGAGTTTAATTATTCTGATCAGAAACTTCTTTATCATTGTTCTTACCTGCTATGCAGTGCTTTCCCGCCAGATGCATCAGCGCACTCTCTATCTCTTGATAGGTCCTGTCCTTTGCCTGTGGGCGTGCAACTACTACAATGTCCAAACTGTTTTCAAATTCCGCTTCATTCAACCGATAACTCTCTCTTATCAATCTGGTGAGTCTGTGGCGAACCACACTATTCCCTACTTTTTTACTTACTGATATTCCCAGACGATTCTTCATGTACTGATTTTTCAGTACGTACATCACCAGATACCGATTACCTTTTGATGTTCCATTTCTGTATACTTTTTGAAAATCTTGATTTTTTTTTAAGGACTCTGATCTTTGCATAGAATCCCCTTTCCTGATCTCTTTTTTAAGAGAAGAAAAGACCACATAATTGCGGTCTTATTCTTAGGCTGATAAATGCTTTCTTCCTTTTAATCTTCTGGCAGCTAATACTTTACGACCACCCTTTGTGCTCATACGAGCTCTGAAACCATGAACTTTTGCTCTGGATCTCTTTTTTGGCTGAAATGTCATTTTCATAGGTAAAGCACCTCCTTTATCTATTATCCATGTTAAATTTTGTAACTTTTTAAGTATGACAGACACCGGATTCTACAGCTCTCCTGCCCGCCAACTTTACTTATTAGAACATCATTTCAATTATATTCATAAAGGGTGGATTCGTCAAGTATTATTTACACAAAGATTTAAATGGTTTTTTATGCCATTGTGGATTACATAATTGGTTTACGTAATATTATCCACATTTTGTGGATAACTTGTGGATAACTTGTGGAATACCTATATATCTTTCCACTTTCTCCTGTCTATTTTACACATATCTTCAAAAAAATGCTTTTATTTCTACTTTTCTTACTGTGCATAAAATTATCCCCATTTTTTATCGTTTTTAAAAGAATAACGTCACATTATGGTAACCGGAATTGGCTTTTCCACTGTTATCCACACTAATCCACATAAAAAGTGGGGATAACTTTTTTCCACATTTCCCTCAAATATACATTGCGAAAACAGGCATTTTATTATAATATATATAAGGATATTTATGTCTTTTTTAAGAATACGGTCAGAGTTTGTGGAAAACTCAATATTATCAATACACACTTAATATAGAAGTAATACGAACCGGGAGAACCAGAAAATGAACAAAGTTGTGGAAAAATGGGACGAAATCCTGCAAATCGTCAAGACAGAACATGATCTGTCCGACGTTTCTTTTAATACCTGGCTAAAACCACTTACTGTTTACGAAGTAGTTGACAATGTTGTCACTATTATCGTGCCTTCAGAGCAGGTAGGTCTCAATTATATAAGTAAAAAATACAAACTTCCACTTCAGGTAACGATCAGTGAAGTTACCGGAATGGAAAACTGTGACATCAATTTCATATTGCCGGAAGATGTTCCGAAAAAAGAGGAAGTTTCTCCAAAAGCGCAGTCTCAGGACGCACGCTGCGAGGAAGCTCATTTGAATCCAAAATACACTTTTTGATACCTTTGTAGTCGGAAGCAATAATAAATTTGCCCAGGCAGCAGCTCTTGCAGTTGCCGAATCCCCGGGTGATACCTACAATCCGCTCTTTATCTATGGCGGTGCAGGTCTGGGAAAAACTCATCTGATGCATTCTATTGCTCATTTCATTATTGATCATGATGAAAACAGCAAAGTACTTTACGTTACCAGTGAAGAGTTTACCAACGAACTGATCGAAACAATCCGTAATGGAAATAACTCGGCAATGACCAAGTTTCGTGAAAAATACAGAAACATTGATGTTCTTCTTGTCGACGATATTCAGTTTATTATAGGAAAGGAATCTACACAGGAAGAATTTTTCCATACCTTTAACAGCCTGCACAGTGCCAAAAAACAGATTATTATTTCGTCAGATAAACCTCCAAAAGATATGGAAATCCTGGAAGAACGTTTCCGTTCACGATTTGAATGGGGCCTGATCGCAGATATCACACTGCCGGATTACGAAACCCGAATGGCAATTCTTCATAAGAAGGAAGAAATGGATGGATATGATATTAACGAGGAAGTAATCAAATACATTGCAAACAATATTAAATCCAATATCCGCGAACTGGAAGGCGCGATCAACAAGGTGATGGCTTTTGCCAAACTTGAAAAAAAGGAAGTTACACTTGAACTTGCCGAACAGGCGTTAAAGGATATTATTTCCCCTGATGAAAAGAAAGTCATCACGCCGGATTATATTATTTCCATGGTTGCTGAACATTTTGATGTTACAGTGGATGACCTCTGTGGAAATAAGCGTAACTCCAAAATTGTAACCCCCCGCCAGATTGCCATGTATTTATGCAGAGAAATCATCTCAACTCCGCTGAAATCTATCGGAAAATGTCTTGGAAATCGTGATCATACTACCATTATGCACGGCATCGACAAAATTGAAAAAGAAATCAACAACGATGAAAACCTTAAAAACACCATTGAAACTTTAAAGAAAAAAATTAATCCACAGGGATGAGGATAACTAACTGTATAACATGTGTATAAGATGTTGATTGAATGTGTATAAGTGTGTATAACTTTTCGCCGCTTTTTGGGCGCTTCGGTTATACACAAGTTATACACATACTTTAAGCACACCTTTACACGAAGTTATCCATATCCGAACTCCTTGAAAAATCAACCTTCAATGGAGTTTTTCACATATTCACATCCCCTACGGCGGCGACGACGAATTCCTTTTATATATTTATCTATAAAAAACCACATCACCCAAGAAAGGAAGTTATACACATTATGAAAATCATTTGCCAGAAAATCAACTTGCTCAAAAGTGTAAACATCTCACTGAAAGCAGTTCCCTCTAAAACAACAATGCCAATTCTGGAATGTATTCTGATTGATGCTACTACAAACCAGATCAAATTTACCACTAATGATATGGAACTCGGTATAGAAACAATTGTTGATGGAATCATTGAAGAAAAAGGAATCATTGCGCTGGATGCAAAAATTTTCTATGAAATCATTCGTCGACTGCCAGACAATACGGTAACTATTAAAACAGATGAGAAACTTACTGCCACCATTACCTGTGAGAAAGCAAAATTCACGATACCTGGTAAATCCGGAGAAGATTTTGCATATCTCCCACTGATTGAGAAAGAAGAAAGTCTTACTATCTCTCAATTCACATTAAAAGAGATGATTAGACAGACTATTTTCTCAATTGCCTCCAATGAAACCAATAAGCTGATGACCGGTGAACTTTTTGAAATCAAAAATAACTACCTGAAAATAGTATCTCTCGATGGACATCGTATTGCGATCAGACGTATGGAACTGAAAAAAGATTATGCTGACCGCAAAGTGGTGGTACCTGGCAAAACACTTAATGAGATCAGTAAGATTTTATCCGGTGAAATTGATGATATTGTAAATATTTATTTCTCAAAAAATCATATTTTATTTGAGTTTGACCAGACTATTGTTGTTTCCAGATTAATCGATGGAGAATATTTCCGTATTGATCAGATGCTTTCCAGCGATTACGAAACCAAAATTAAAATTAATAAAAAAGAATTTCTGGACTGTATCGACAGAGCCACCCTGTTGGTAAGAGAGGGAGAAAAGAAACCGATCATTATTGAAATTACAGATAATTCTATGGAATTACGTATTGATTCTGCAATGGGTTCCATGAATGAAAATATTGATATTGATAAAGAGGGCAAAGATATCCTTATTGGCTTTAATCCAAGATTTCTGATCGATGCACTCAAAGTAATTGATGATGAAACAATCAGTATCTACCTCGTAAATCCAAAAGCACCATGTTTTATCAGGGATGACGAGGAAAATTACACATATTTGATTCTGCCTGTAAATATCAACCAGAATCAGGCAAGATAGGGAGTAAATGAAAATGGAAGAAATTAAAATCAGAGATGAATTTATAAAACTGGGGCAGTTACTGAAACTTGCAGATATGGTTCAGGACGGGGTTGAAGCGAAATATGTGATCACTGACGGACTGGTAAAAGTAAACGGAGAGGTAGATGACCGTCGTGGCCGAAAGGTTTATGAAGGTGACATCGTTTCTTATGATGGAAAAGAAATTAAAGTGATCAGGTGAATAAATGTATATTGAATCTGTTCAGTTAAAAAATTTCAGAAATTATGATTCTCTGGAACTCGATCTGGCACAGGGGACGAATATATTTTACGGCAATAACGCTCAGGGAAAGACCAATATCCTGGAGGCACTTTATCTTTGCGGAACTACAAAATCGCATAAAGGAAGCAGAGATAAGGATATGATTCAGTTTGGAAAGGATGAATCTCATATCAGGATGATGGTAAAAAGAGATGAGCTTTCCTACAGGATTGATATGCATCTTAAAAAGAATAAAGCAAAAGGCGTTGCAATCAATGGTCTTCCTATCCGGAAGGCCAGTGAGCTTTTCGGAGTAGTTAATCTGGTGTTTTTTTCTCCTGAGGATCTGAATATTATAAAAAATGGTCCGGGTGAGAGAAGGAGATTTCTTGATCTGGAACTGTGCCAGTTAGATAAAATATATCTTACAGATCTGGCTTCATATAACCATATTGTAAATCAGAGAAATAAATTGCTGAAGGATCTCAGTGTTCAGCCTTCACTTAAAGATACACTGGATATCTGGGATATACAGATGGCTGAATATGGACGGAAGATTATTGACAAGCGCAGTGAATTTATTAAAGAACTAAATGAAACGGTTCGAAAAATACATGGTAATCTTACAGGGGGATTGGAAGACTGAACGTTATTTATGAACCGGACTGTACAGCAGAGAAACTGGAAAGTACCATTTGTGCCAACAGAGAAAGAGATATGAGGATGAGACTGACATCCGCAGGCCCACACAGAGATGACCTGTGTGTAATGGCAAATGGGATTGATATCAGGAAATACGGTTCTCAGGGACAGCAGAGGACAGCGGCACTTTCACTTAAATTATCAGAAATATATATAGTAAAGAGAAAAATAAAAGACACACCGGTTCTGCTTTTGGATGATGTTCTGTCCGAGCTGGACAGCAGCAGGCAGAATTATCTTCTGGACAGTATCAGTGATATCCAGACATTGATAACATGTACAGGGCTGGATGATTTTATCAGTCATCAGTTTCAGATAAATAAGGTATTTCAGGTAGTTCAGGGAACAGTATCACAGCCTGTGTAAGAAGAAACAATCTTTTGACAAGGGTACGGGCTTATGATACACTGAGCGTAATTATGGAAAGTTGGTGAATGCATTGGATAAAGAAGAATTTCGGATAAAACTTGAAGAGATTAATAAGCTGGTTCAGGACAAAGATTATAAAGGTGCCATGAACATTGTAGACAGCATAGACTGGAGACGCGTCAAAAATGTCCGCACCTTATGTGTTGTCGGTGAAATATATGCAGCAAACGGAAGATATGAGGACAGTAAGGAGATTTTCCTTCTTGCATATCATAAGGCATCTATTGGAAAAAATATTCTTTACCGTCTGATTGAGATCTCTCTGCGAATGGATGATATCAATGAAGCAGAAGAATTTTTTGAAGAATATAAGCAGGTGGCTTCGAATGACAGTACACAATATATTCTGCAGTACAAGATTGCAAGGGCAAAAAATTCTTCATTAAATGAGCAGATCAGAATCCTGGAAGAGTATAAAGAACAGGAATTTACAGAGAAATGGTCATATGAACTGGCAGCCCTGTATTACAAAGCAGGAGAAAAACAGAAATGTCTGGATTTATGCAATGAAATCATTCTCTGGTTCAGTGAAGGCAAATATGTTATGAAAGCCTATGATCTTAAAATGAGAATGGGTGAGCTGACAGGTGCTGAGAAAGCAAAATTTGAGAAACAGTTTGTTCCGAAACTTCTTACACCAGAGCAGGCGAAAGAACTGGAGAAGAAAAAAACGGAAACAGAAGTAAAAGCGCAGGAAGAGCCTGAAGCTGAAGAAGTGGAAGAAACGACAGAAAACAATGAGCCGGAAGTTCAGGTCAGCATGGAAGGCATTCAGGAAAAGATTTCAAAGGGGATCAGGGATGTCTTTGGAGGTAAGACTCAGGAAGAGAAAGAAGAGTTTCCGGAAGAATCCATGGATATGGTTAACGAGGCCGGTATCACCAGGGAAGATGAGATTCCGGAAGAAATTATAAAGAGTGATGCGTCACAGAAAGAACCTGAAAATGTTCCGGAATTGGAGGCAGAACCTGAAAAACCGGGGGCAGAACCCATGGCTGCAATTAAGATGCCTGAATTAAATATTCCGGCATCCATGAAAAATATGGAACTGAGCAAACCGCCGAAAGTTGAGGAAGTTGCTGAGACGAAACTGAATATGGATTCTTTTGATCTGGAAGGGAAAGAGTTGAATCTGGAGGATACGATCCTTGCTGCTGCCAGTGCGCAGGGAATTGAGATTCCGAAGGAAGAAGAGTCAAAAACAGAAGAAGTACAGGAAGAAAGTTCAGAAACTGATGTTGATGATAAAGAAATAAAAGCCCATGATATTTCAGAGGAACTGGAAGAACCGGATTTCCTCAGCGGAGATATACAAGATATAAAGGTTGCTGATCCAAAGCCGGATGAAGAACCGAAAAAGGAAATACCGGTGCAGCCGGAAATAGAAGAAGCTGAAGAAGAAGATGAGGTTACAGAAGAAGATCTCAGAAGAGCTGAAGAGGAATTTCTCCATGGACCGATGGGGAATACAGATCTGAATCCGGAAGATGATACAGAGGGAACGGAAGAAGCCCAACCCCTGACAGAAGAAGAGGAGCTGGAACGTTTTATAGAATCTATCCAGCCGGAAAATGGAGCAGATCCAAGGGATATCGTACCAAGAGAAAAAGAACTTACAGATGATGAGAAGCAGTTATTTACATATTTTGTAAAGGTTCCGGGTATGAAAGAGCAGCTTGTGGATACTTTATATGATGTACAGATGGCTGCAGCAGACAAGACTTCTAAAACTGGAAATATTATTGTGATGGGCGGTAAGGAATGCGGAAAGACCAGACTGATCTCAGGCCTGATTCCGGCAATCTGTAAAGAACTGAATCTGGAAGCGTCAAAAGTAGCATATGTTTTTGCAGATCAGATCAACGGAAAAAATATTTATAAGATTTTTTCAAAGCTGGCAGGTGGCTTTCTTGTGATCGAAAATGCAAATCAGCTGACACCGGAAACAGTAGAGATGCTTGACAAAGCCATGGAAGTTAACACAGACGGACTTACAGTAATCGTGGAAGATGAGAAGATTGGTATGCGAAAACTGATTGCCAGATATCCGAAATTCGCAAAGAAGTTTACTTCAATGATCAATATTCCTGTGTTTACCAATGATGAACTTGTCAATTTTGCAAGGGTTTATACAAAAGAGAATGGTTATGCTATTGATCAGATGGGAATGCTTGCGCTGTATAATCTGATTGGAATTAACCAGAAAGAGGATTCTCCTATGAATGTTGGCGCAGTAAAAGACTGATAGATGCTGCGATTGCAAAATCACAGGAGGAATCCGTAAATTTAAACGAAATGTATCTAAGAAACGTATAGACAGAGATGGATATATTGTTCTGTACGAGAAAGATTTTACTAAATAATGCGTATTTGTACAGTTACAGGTAATAAAGAAAAAGGAGTAAAGATTATGCCCAGACCGTATCTAGGAGATCCAAAGTATACCATAGAAGTGCTTCAGAAGTATAATTTTGCATTCCAGAAAAGGTTTGGTCAGAACTTTCTGATCGATACTCATGTTCTGGATAAGATTATAGATTCTGCACAGATCACAAAGGATGATTTTGTATTGGAGATTGGACCGGGAATCGGAACCATGACACAGTATCTGGCTGAAGCAGCAAGGGAAGTGGCAGCAGTTGAGATTGATAAAACACTGCTTCCTATTCTGGACGACACTCTGAAAGATTGGGATAATGTGACAGTCATCAACAACGACATCCTCAAAGTAGACATCCGCCAGCTTGCACTGGAAAAAAATCAGGGGCGTCCGATCAAGGTTGTTGCCAATCTGCCATATTACATTACTACCCCGATCATCATGGGATTGTTTGAGAATCAGGTTCCTGTTGATTCTATTACTATTATGGTACAGAAAGAAGTTGCGGACAGAATGCAGGTAGGACCCGGAACAAAAGATTACGGGGCGCTTTCACTGGCTGTGCAATATTATGCGAAACCAAAGATCGTGGCAAATGTACCGCCCAACTGTTTTATGCCAAGACCTAAAGTGGGAAGTGCGGTGATCAGACTGGAACGATATGAAAAACCGCCGGTTGAGGTAAAGAATGAGAAGCTGATGTTTCGTATTATCAGAGCATCTTTTAACCAGAGAAGGAAGACACTGGTGAATGGTCTGAAGAATTCACAGGAGATACCATTTTCTAAAGAACAGATTGAGCAGGCGTTGGGGATGTGTGGACTTTCCCTGAGTGTCAGAGGAGAAGCACTGACACTGGCACAGTTTGCACAGCTGGCAAATGCATTTACAGAAATTTCATAAAAAGATAAATATAAAAAGCATCCGGTGGCTAAGCGGATGCTTTTTATATTACGTTCAAATTTATTTTTTAAAAGGAAGGAGAGTTAATTGCCTCTTCCGGCAATCAACATATGAAAAAGAAATTTTATAAAAATAACGTTGGCTTTATTATTTTTATGGCTTTAGTATATCTTGCAATTATGAGAAAATCGTGTTTAAGATGTGAAAAAAATTTGAACAAATGTCGAAGGAATTATGAAGACAGAAATTGGGATATTTATTTTACAGAAGGCATAAGATTTCTGATATAATGAGCCGGTAAATGAAAATGCCTGTTCATTGTCTGTAATCTGCTGACAGTGAAAAGACAGAGACTTATTATTGACTGGCAAAAGTATGGAGGTAATTAAATCATGAGAATAAAAAAAGCAGGAATACTTATTATTGCGGCAGCAATTACATGTACGACACCGGCAGTACCGGCGATGGCAGCAGATACTTCGGAATCTGTACAGGAGATTATTTCTGATAATGAGATTGATTCTCTTGTATCAGATCCGGACAAAGTAGTTGATATCATTATGTATGTGAAAAATGAGGCAGCAAAACAGGATATTTCAGATGATCAGATCAGATCGCTGATCCAGACTGCGGAGAGTACTGCAGGAGTTAGCCTTTCGGAGGAAGAAGAGAACAGAATCATAAAGATCGTTAAACAGATCAAGGATTCTGATATTGATGAGGAACAGCTCAGGAGTGCTGTGACGAAGGCATATGATAAACTGGAAGAAATGGGGATTGGTAAAGAAGAGGTAAAAGGAATCCTGCATAAACTGGCTGATTTTGCAAAGAGTCTTTTTGAGTAAAATCTGCTCATTCTCAAATCGTAACTGTGAAAAGACAAAATAGTTATGGAAGATTATGGGAGATATACAAGATAGACAAGCATAAAATAAAACAAGAACTATAAATATGTGGTAATTCTATAAAAAAATATTAAAAAATATAAAATAATTGTGCAAATAAACGAAAAGTTAACTGCAAGTTCATAATTTATTCATAAATGATTGCTACTATATAGATAGTTCGAAAGAACCTACGAAAGACGTTGTAATGTGTTATCATTACACATAAATTTTTTTCATAATAATAGCCCCGGTAAACCACTGCCGGGGCACTCCTCGTTTTACGGGGATTTTTTATTTTTTATCTGATAATTTTCCATATTTCTGGATTTCATTATTGAGTTCTTCCATGCGGGTATCCAGTTCTGCTACATATCGCGCACATTCTCTTAATTCTTTTGTGATATAGTCAGGTCCGTCTCCCTCAAATTTGTAATGCATCTTATGCTCCAGAGTCGCCCAGAAATCCTGTGCAACTGTGCGGATCTGAATCTCTACTTTGGTATCAATGATACTGTCGGAGAGAAAGACCGGTGTGGTAACCAGCATATGATAACTGCGGTAACCGCTCTTTTTAGGATTTTTCATATAATCACGTCGTGCAAGGATCGTCAGGTCATTTTGTTTGGAGATCATATCTGCGATCAGATAGATATCAGATGTAAAGGAACAGCTGATACGGATTCCTGCGATGTCATTTACATAGCGTACCATGTTCTCGATACTGGATTCATATCCATGTCGTTTCAATTTTTTTACAATGCTTTCCGGAGTTTTGATTCTGGATTTTACATGTTCGATCGGATTGTATTTATGTCTGTGCTGAAATTCACCGTTTAGAATATCAATCTTTGTTTCTACCTGTTTAAGGGCAGACTGATAGACAAAAATAACTGTCTCCCAGTCATTCAGTTCTTTAAAATCCCTCAAGGGGACAGAATCATAATTCATGTATAATAATATCCTTTCCTGATACAGGCAGTTCCCCGTTGATTTTTGTAATCTCACAGGGGACTTGTTTATAGATTTGCTATAGTTGGTTGATGATATTATTGTAACATATAAATATCCGTTTGTGTGAACTATCTGTATGAAAATTCAGATTTCCATTATTAAAGTGATTGTGTTATAATGTTTGAAAATAGCTGACATGATATACTTTATTTGTAACTGTTCAGTATCCTGTAACAGATGGAGAAGAGTTACATTTATTCCAGGTAAAGGAGAAAACAGATAATGGCTGAATCAATGAAAGATTACGAAACAGAACTGGAAGCCTCTTTTAAGAAAATTGAAGAAGGGGATATTCTTACAGGAACTGTCATCAGTGTAGATGAAAAAGAAGTTGTGGTAGATCTGAAGTATTATGCGGAAGGCATTATTCCGGCAGAGGATTACAGCAGAGAACCGGGATTTTCTTTAAAGGAACAGGTGAATGTGGGAGATGAAGTTTCTGCGACTGTTGTGAGTAAAGACGATGGAAATGGAAATATTCTGTTGTCCAGAACAGAAGCAGCAGATGTGCTTGCATGGGATAAGCTGAAAGAATTAAAGGATTCAAAAGAAGTAATTGATGTGGTGGTAAAAGGCATTGTAAATGGCGGCGTGATCGCTTATGTAGAAGGTGTACGTGGATTTATTCCCGCCTCAAAGCTTGCCCTGAATTATGTGGAGGATACAAACGAATATCTGAACAAACCAATCCAGGTTCAGGTTTTCGATATTGATAAAGAAAAAGGAAGATTAATTCTCTCTGCAAAGGAAATATTAAGAGAAAAAGCAGAAGAGGAGAGAAAAACAAAAATCTCCAATGTGCAGGTCGGACTTGTAACAGAAGGTGTTGTTGAGAGCTTACAGCCATATGGTGCATTCGTAGATCTGGGAAATGGTCTGTCAGGTCTGGTTCATATTTCACAGATCTGTGAGAAGAGAATTAAGAAACCATCAGAAGTTCTGACAGTTGGAGATAAAGTAAAGGTAAAAGTAACTGCTGTCAAAGATGGAAAATTAAGTCTGAGTATCAAAGAGGCAACAGATATGATGGCTAAGGAAATTGAGGAGGAAGTGATCGAGCTTCCAGATTCAAAGGAAGAGGCTTCCACATCTCTTGGCGCACTTTTTGCAAACATTAAATTAGATAATTGAGGTTAGAATCTGTATGAGAAATCAGGAAAAAATATTTGTAATAGGTCACAAGAATCCGGATACGGATTCCATCTGTTCAGCAATTGCCTATGCGGACATCAAAAACAGGACTTCTCAGAAGGTGAAATACATTCCAAAGCGTGCAGGACAGATCAATGAAGAGACAGAATATGTGTTAAATCGTTTCGGCATGCAGCCGCCGGGATATCTGTCTAACATTGGAACACAGATAAAAGATATGGATATCCGTATGAGTCCGGAAGCTGATAAGAGTATGTCTCTGAAAAATGCATGGGATCTGATGATGGATAAAAGTATCGTATCTCTTCCAATCAGAGACAGAGAAGGACAGCTGGAAGGTCTGATCACAATCGGTGATATTGCTAAGACTTATATGGATACAACGGACAGTTATCTGCTGTCAAGAGCGAAGACACAGTACAGAAGAATTGCCGAGACAATTGCTGGTACCGTAGTAGAGGGAAATGAGCATGGATATTTTACAAAAGGAAAAGTTCTGGTGGGAACTGCAAATCCGGAAATGCTCAAAGCCTATATTGAACCGGATGACCTGATAATCATGGGAGACAGAGAAGAGGATCATCTTCAGGCGATTGCGCAGAATGTTAGCTGTATTATCGTTGGTATGGGAATTGAAGTCAGCGAAAAGGTGATAAAGCTTGCTCATGAGAGAGAAATTGTAATTATTATGTCTCCGTATGATACATTTACGATCGCAAGACTGATCAACCAGAGTATTCCTGTACGGTATATTATGAAAACAGATAATCTGGTTACTTTTAATACAGAGGATTTTACGGATGATATTCAGAATGAGATGATCAAACACCGTCATCGTGCGTTCCCTGTAATTAACAAAAAGGGAAAATGTATCGGAACAATTTCCCGAAGAAATTTTCTGGATATGCACAGGAAAAAAGTAGCACTTGTGGACCATAATGAGAAAGATCAGGCAGTTGACAATATCGATAAAGCTGAAATCGTGGAGATTATTGACCATCATAAACTGGGTTCTCTGGAAACTATGGTACCGATTTCTTTCAGAAATCAGCCGGTCGGATGTACAGCAACGATTCTGTATGAAATGTATGGGGAGCAGAAACTTGAGATTTCACCGAGTATTGCGGGGCTTCTCTGTGCTGCGATTATTTCAGATACACTGATGTTCCGTTCACCTACCTGCACATTATCTGACAAGATGGCGGCAGGTGCGCTGGCACTTATTGCAGGAATCAATATTGAGCAGTTTGCAAAAGAGATGTTTAAAGCAGGAAGTAACCTGAAAGACAAATCACCGGAAGAAATTTTCTATCAGGATTATAAGAAATTTATTGCTGAGGATGAGATCAACTTTGGTGTTGGACAGATCAGTTCTATGGACAGCGATGAGCTGGCAGAAATCAAAGAGCGTCTGGTTCCGTTTATGGTCAGCGAGTGTGGCCGTCATGGTGTTACCCGCGTATTCTTTATGCTTACCAATATTATTGAGGAATCTACAGAGCTTCTCTATTATGGTGAGGGAAGTGAGGAAATGGCACGTATTGCTTTCCATATGGAGCCAAAGGATGGTGTATTTGATCTGAAAGGCGTTGTTTCACGTAAGAAACAGCTGATTCCGGCACTTATGGAAGCTGCACAGGCCGGACAGAACGATTACAACTGATGGCAGCAGACAGAATAGCTGAGGATAATAAGAAATGGAAAAAGAAACCTGGAAAGCAGGAAATATGCTTTATCCACTTCCGGCAGTTATGGTAAGTGTTTCTGACGGAGAGGGGAATGACAATATTATTACAGTTGCATGGGCAGGAACTGTCTGCACGAATCCGCCGATGGTGTCTATTTCTGTGCGACCATCCCGTTTTTCCTATGATATGCTCAGAAAGACGGGAGAATTTGTAATAAATCTGACAACAGAAAAACTGGCATATGCAACGGATTACTGTGGAGTCCGTTCAGGCAGGGATGTTGATAAATTTAAAGAAATGAAGCTTACCAAAGAGAAGGCGGATTTTGTGAAAGTTCCCATGATCGCAGAATCTCCGGTGAGTATTGAATGCAAAGTAAGGCAGGTTCTGGAATTGGGTTCCCACCATATGTTTCTGGCGGATGTGCTTGCAGTTCATGCTGATCCGCAGTATATGGACGAGAAGAAGAAATTTCATCTGAATGATGCGAAACCTCTGGTGTATTCTCATGGTGAATATCTGGGAATTGGTAAAAAACTGGGAACATTTGGATACAGCGTTAAAAAAAAGAAGAAAAAATCCGGAAAAAAGAAACAGTAACCCGCAATTTGCAGACGCAGACAATGTATGATAAAATGAAAGGACATAAACATGAATAATGTGACATTAATAGGAATGCCCGGTTCAGGGAAAAGTACAATAGGAGTTATTCTTGCAAAAGCATTGAGATATGAATTTCTGGATTCTGATCTTCTGATACAGAAACAGGAGAAAAGAAAGCTTTCAGAGATCATAGAGCAGGACGGACCGGAAAAATTTAAGGAAATTGAAAATCAGGTTAATGCAGACATTCATGTGACAGATACGGTCATTGCACCCGGCGGAAGTGTTATTTACTGTGATGAGGCAATGGAACATCTGAAGTCCATAGGTAAGGTTATATATCTTAAATTATCACTGGAATCTTTATCCAAAAGACTGGGAAATCTGAAAGGCCGCGGAGTTCTGTTAAAGGACGGTCAGAGCCTGAAAGATCTGTATGAGGAACGTGTACCTCTGTACGAGAAATATGCAGATATTACCATTGATGAAGAGGGGAAAGATTTGGATGAAAGTCTTCGGGCAATTCTGGAGATAATACATATCAAAGAGCAGGGAAAGTGATTATTACAGCTCGGGAAAAGGACAGTGGTAAATAATTTTTGTTTACAAATGATAAATATATGATATAATATACAACTGACTTTAAAATAGGATGATCGTTTAGTATAAACATATATGCATTTGAAACAGAAGTTACATGTTCGCAGAAAACGAAAAACAGAGTGAACAGTGACCATTAATTCTGCTCATGGAGTGAAAATAAATAAGAGGTGTGATATGGAACAGTATGTTATAAAAGGAGGCAACCCTTTAGTCGGTGAAGTTGAGATTGCCGGTGCCAAGAATGCGCACTTGCTATTCTTGCAGCAGCCATAATGACTGATGAGACGATTCTGATAGAGAATTTGCCGGATGTAAGGGATATCAATGTATTGCTTGAAGCGATCGCTGGTATTGGAGCACAGGTAGACCGTATTGATAAATCTACTGTGAAGATTAACGGATCTACAATTGGAGATGTAAGTGTTGATTATGAATATATCAAGAAGATCAGAGCTTCCTACTATCTGCTGGGAGCACTTCTTGGTAAGTATAAACATGCAGAGGTACCGCTTCCAGGTGGATGCAACATCGGAAGCCGTCCGATCGACCAGCATCTGAAGGGATTCAGAGCGCTTGGTGCAGATGTAGATATCATGCATGGAGCAATTGTTGCGAAAGCAGATGAACTTCATGGAAGCCATATTTTCCTTGACGTTGTCTCTGTAGGTGCAACGATCAATATTATGATGGCAGCCTCATTGGCTCCGGGACGTACTATTTTGGAAAATGCCGCAAGAGAACCGCATGTAGTTGACGTTGCCAACTTCCTGAACAGTATGGGGGCAAATATTAAAGGTGCAGGTACAGATGTGATCCGTATTAAAGGTGTGGAGAAGCTCCACCGTACAGAGTATTCTATTATTCCGGATCAGATCGAGGCAGGTACATTTATGTTTGCTGCGGCAGCAACAGGCGGAGATGTAACAGTTAAGAATGTAATTCCGAAGCATCTGGAAGCAACTACGGCTAAACTTGAAGAAATTGGATGTGAGGTTGAGGAATTTGATGATGCAGTTCGTGTACGTGCACCAAAGAGACTTCACCGTACTCATGTAAAGACTCTTCCATATCCCGGATATCCTACAGATATGCAGCCACAGATTGCTGTAACTCTGGCACTTGCAGAGGGAACCAGTATTGTAACAGAGAGTATTTTTGAGAACAGATTTAAGTATGCGGACGAACTTTCACGTATGGGAGCAAACATCAAAGTTGAGGGAAATTCAGCAATTATTGATGGTGTGAAAAAGCTTACAGGTGCGAGAGTAAGTGCACCGGATCTGCGTGCAGGTGCAGCCCTGGTGATCGCAGGTCTTGCAGCAGATGGAATCACAGTTGTTGATGATATCGTATATATCCAGAGAGGATACGAGAATTTTGAAGATAAGCTGAGATCTCTCGGTGCTGAGATTGAGAGAGTATCCAATGAGAAAGAAATCCAGAAATTCCGTCTCAGGGTGGGATGATAAAAAATACCAAAAAATTACTTGACATTTGTAAGGGTTAAGTATATTGTATGGTATGCAGCAATCTTAATTAATGCAAGTTAATAATTAGTAATAGCCTTTTATTCAGAGTGGTGGAGATACAAAGGATCTGCGAAGCCACGGCAACCCCTGTTTGTGTAGGAAGGTGCCAACCTGAGCGAGTGATCGAACAATAAGAGGATTGTTGAGATAATCAGACAGTCCGATTACTTCGGGCTGTTTCTTTTTGTTAACGGAAAAGTATCAGCGGAGAGAAATAATCTGTTGATACAGTACATAAATGGCTGCGGGTTATTCTGCGGTCGGGAAACAATTGTAAATGAATAAAAAAAGGAGAACACAATGGAGAAAATTTTATTTACTTCTGAATCTGTAACTGAAGGCCATCCGGATAAAATGTGTGATGCTATTTCCGATGCTATTCTTGACGCTCTTATGGAAAAAGATCCTATGAGTCGTGTTGCATGTGAAACTGCTACAACTACAGGTCTTGTACTTGTTATGGGTGAGATTACAACAAATGCATATGTTGATATCCAGAAAATCGTAAGAGATACTATCCGTGAAATCGGATATACACGTGGAAAATATGGATTTGATGCTGATACATGTGCAGTTATCACAGCAATCGATGAACAGTCTGCTGATATCGCTCTTGGCGTAGATAAAGCTCTTGAAGCAAAAATGGGTGAAGATGAAATTGATGCCATCGGAGCAGGTGACCAGGGTATCCAGTTTGGTTATGCTTCCAATGAGACAGAAGAGTATATGCCATATGCCATCAACATGGCACACAAACTTGCACGTCAGTTAACGAAGATCCGTAAAGACGGTACATTAAAATATTTAAGACCGGATGGAAAAACACAGGTTACTGTAGAATATGATGAAGCCGGAAAACCAAGCCGTATCGATGCAGTAGTATGCTCTACACAGCATGATCCGGATGTAACTCAGGAGCAGATCCATGAGGACATTAAGAAATATGTTTTCGATGAGATCATTCCGGCAGATATGGTAGATGAGAACACAAAATATTTCATCAACCCAACAGGACGTTTCGTGATCGGCGGACCTCATGGTGACAGCGGACTTACCGGACGTAAGATCATCGTTGATACTTACGGTGGAACCGGACGTCATGGTGGCGGTGCTTTCTCCGGTAAAGACTGTACAAAGGTAGACCGTTCCGCAGCGTATGCTGCACGTTATGTTGCAAAAAATATTGTTGCAGCAGGTCTTGCAGATAAATGTGAGATTCAGCTTTCCTATGCGATCGGTGTTGCTCATCCGACATCTATCCACGTAGAAACATTCGGAACCGGTAAACTTTCTGATACAAAGCTGGTTGAGATCATTCGTGAGAACTTTGACCTTCGCCCGGCGGGAATTATCAAGATGCTTGATCTGAGAAGACCGATTTACAGACAGACAGCTGCTTATGGACATTTCGGACGTACGGATGTAGACCTTCCATGGGAGCATCTGGATAAAGTTGATGACCTTAAAAAATACCTTGCTTAAATAAGAAAATCGTAACTGTTCAGTACTTGCACAGACAGTGGAATGCTGAATAATTACAGAATATCACAAAAATTGCAGTGCAATGGGATAAAACAGGAATTATCTGAAAGAACAGGACAGATGATTCCTGTTCTTTTTATAGAAAATTTAGATATGTAAAACAGACTTTATGATATAATGCTTGCAGAGGGCAAAATTATAGAAACCTTATAAATCAACAGATAAAGGATGATCGGGATGAAGTTAAAAACAAGGATTATAGTTGGATTCGGTATGAGTATTCTGGTTCCTCTGCTTTTATTTTCGGCAACTTTGTATGGATTAGGTCATACAAAGTTTGCACAGCAGACAAAGGATTCCTCGGAAGTGGTGTATGATATTTCAGTAGGGGAATCCACCCACAGCCAGACACAGGTAAGGATTATTGCAAAAGATCTGCTGTTTACTGCGACGGTAATATTAGTATTCACAGCTTTATCTATTGGATTATGGATTTACAGAAGTATTGCCACACCGCTGGTTAAATTAAAGAAAGCCACTCAGAATATCAAAGAGGGAAATCTTGATTTTGTTCTGGAAGTAGATGGTGACGATGAGTTTTCGGAACTTTGCCGGGATTTTGAGGAGATGAGAAAGCGGCTGAAGGAATCGGCAGAAGAGAAAGTTCTTATGGATAAAGAAAATAAAGAACTTATCAGCAATATTTCTCATGATCTTAAGACGCCGATCACAGCGGTAAAGGGATATGTAGAGGGGATTATGGACGGCGTAGCGGATACGCCGGAGAAAATAGACCGTTATGTGAAGACTATTTATAATAAGACGAATGAGATGGATCATCTGATCAATGAGCTGACTTTTTATTCAAAGATTGATACCAACAGAATTCCATATACTTTCAGTAAACTGAATGTAGAAGATTATTTCAGTGATTGCGCAGAAGAAGTAGGACTGGAACTGGAAACGAGAGGAATTGAACTGGTATATGCCAATTATGTTGAGGATAATGTGCAGGTGATCGCAGATGGAGAACAGATTCGGCGTGTTATTCATAACATTATCAGCAATGCTATCAAATATATGGATAAACCCAAAGGTATCATCCAGATTCGCATAAAGGATGTGGGAGATTTTATTCAGGTTGAAATTGAAGATAATGGAAAGGGAATTGCAGCAAAGGATCTGCCGTCTATTTTTGATCGTTTTTACAGAACAGACGTGTCGAGAAATTCATCCAAGGGAGGAAGCGGAATCGGTCTTTCCATTGTAAAAAAGATCCTGGAGGATCATGGAGGAAAGGTCTGGGCAACCAGCAGGCTTGGAATCGGCACAATCATGTATTTTGTACTTAGAAAGTATCAGGAGGTACCAATGAAATGAGCAGAATTTTAATTATAGAAGATGAAGAGGCAATTGCAGATCTGGAGAAGGATTATCTGGAGCTTTCCGGATTTGAAGTTGAAATCTGCAACAGAGGAGACACCGGACTGACGCGTGCGCTGAATGAGGAGTTTGACCTGATTATTCTGGATCTGATGCTTCCGGAAGTGGATGGCTTTGATATCTGCAGGCAGGTAAGACAGGAAAAAAATACTCCTAATCATCATGGTATCTGCAAAGAAAGATGACATAGATAAAATCAGAGGTCTGGGACTGGGGCAGATGATTACATGACAAAACCATTCAGTCCAAGTGAACTGGTAGCCAGAGTCAAGGCACATATGGACAGATATAATCGTCTGATCGGTTCCAATGTACGCAAAAATGATATTGTGGAGATCCGCGGGATCAAGATTGATAAGACTGCACGCCGCGTATGGGTAAACGGAGAGGAGAAAACATTTACTTCCAAGGAATATGATCTGCTTACCTTCCTTGCAGAGAATCCGAACAGAGTGTTTACCAAGGAAGAGTTGTTCCGGGAAATCTGGGATATGGAATCTGTGGGAGATATTGCAACAGTCACTGTCCATATCAAGAAGATCCGGGAGAAAATTGAATTTAATACTGCAAAACCTCAGTATATTGAAACAATCTGGGGCGTAGGATACAGATTTAAAGTTTAACTGAATCAGGGAAGTTCCATATTTCAGGCACGAAAAGGCAATAATCAGTGGGAAATTTGGAACGAGTATTGGAAATTATAGCAATATGCATTATTTATGAGGATTGCTATAGTATAAAAAGGAAAAAAATGGAAAGATTATATAAAAAATTAGAAAGCTATGGGCAGTCTGACTATTATCCGTTTCACATGCCGGGGCATAAGAGAAACCGGGCATCTTCAGCAGATGATTTTCTTTTTGAGAGAGATATTACAGAGATTTCAGGATTTGACAATCTTCATCATGCGGAAGGAATTTTGAAAGAAGCACAGGAATATGCAGCTCAGATTTATGGGACAAAGAAATGTTTCTTCAGTGTAAATGGAAGTACGGCGGCTCTTCTGGCAGCAGTCAGTGCAAGTGTAAATAAAGGTGGGAAGATACTTGTCGCGAGGAACTGTCACAAGGCTGTTTACCATGCATTGTATTTACGTGAGCTTCAGCCGGTCTATATTTATCCACATGAAGATCAGAGACTGGGGATAAACGGAGGAATTTCTCCTGAACGTGTGGAAAGATATCTGGAAGAAAATACGGATGTGCAGGCTTTTCTGCTTACTTCGCCTACATATGACGGCGTTGTGTCTGATATAAAGACAATTGCAGAAGTTGTACACAGACATAAGATTCCTCTTATTGTGGATGAAGCACATGGTGCACATCTTCATTATTCTAAATATTTTCCGGTGTCTGCTGCTGATCTGGGAGCTGACATTGTAATACAGAGTTTCCATAAAACGCTGCCATCTATGACTCAGACGGCGGTGCTTCATATATGCAGTGATATGGCAGATGTGGAAAAGATAAAGAGATTTATGGGGATTTACCAGACCAGCAGTCCGTCGTATATTCTGATGGCGAGTATGGATGCATGTATGGATAAACTGAGAAAAGACGGGCAGCAAATGTTTCGTGAATTTACCTTCAATCTGGAGAAGGCCAGACAGCGTCTTTCAAAGTGTGAAAAAATAAAACTGATCGAAGGTTCTATGATCGAAGGCAGTGGAATCTATGATTTTGACAGATCCAAGCTGTTGTTCTCCACAGTCGGAACTTCTGTTAACGGACGCCTTCTCCATCAGATACTTCGTGACAGATATCATATTGAAATGGAAATGGCGGCTGAGAAATATGTTCTTGGAATTGCAGCAGTGGGAGATACAGAAGAGGGATTTGAGAGACTGTGTACTGCAATTGAAGAGATTGATGCAGAGATACAGCAAACAGATGAGTCGGAGGAATCGCAGTATCATACTTCTCATGCGAGAATGACACAGCTTATGACAATTTCTCAGGCAGTGGATGCGCAGCAAAGGCGATATTCTCTGAAAGAAAGTGTTGGCAAAGTCAGTGCAGAGTTTGCTTATCTGTATCCGCCCGGAATTCCGATTATTGTGCCGGGAGAGCAGATAACTGGACAATTTGTAAGAAATGTGAGAAGATACATGGAACAGGGGCTGGAAGTACAGGGACTCAGTGATACATCTGCTGAAACAATCTGCGTAGCTGCCCGAAATGAAATTGGACAGGAAGAATACAGTCCGGCAAAGGAATAACATAACAGATATGGGAAAGATTTTTTACATCATGGGAAAGAGTGCATCCGGAAAAGACAGAATCTATTCACTTCTGGCCGCACATAAAGAATTGAATCTGAAAACACTTATTCTGTATACAACCCGCCCGATCAGGGTAGGAGAGCAGGATGGAAAAAATTATTATTTTGTAGATGACGGAAAACTGGAAGAATTCAGAAAAAACGGAAATCTTATCGAGGAGAGAGCATATCATACGGTTTATGGGATATGGACTTATTTCACTGCAGATGATGGTCAGGTGAACCTTGCAGATTCCGATTATCTGGGAATCGGTACTCTGGAGTCATTTAAAAAGATGCGTAAATACTATGGGGAAGATGCAGTCTGTCCTGTTTATGTCCAGGTAGAAGATGGAGAAAGACTGAGTCGTGCTCTTAATAGAGAGAGAGAACAGGAAAATCCAAGATATGAGGAAATGTGTAGAAGATTTATTGCAGATCAGTCGGATTTTTCAGAGGAAAATATTCTGAACGCAGGGATAGAGAAACGTTTTCAGAATATAAATCTTGATGACTGTGTGAAAGAAATCGCAAATTATATAAAGTCTGTGCAATAGTTCTTCTTTTATGGTATAATATCTTACAAAACGGACTGGTGAGGTGATTCTTATGATGGGATTTAACAATATTATCGGACATGAAGAGATTATCGGACATTTAAAAAATGCAATAGAATCAGGAAAAATATCGCATTCTTATATTTTTACCGGCGAACCAGGTTCTGGTAAGAAGCTCCTTGCAGGGACTTTTGCGGCAACACTTCAGTGTGAGGCCGGAGGTACAGAACCCTGCCAGAAATGCGACTCCTGCAAAAAGGCGATGGGTAAGAATCATCCGGACATTATTATGGTCAGTCATGAGAAACCTGGAACGATCACAATTGACGAGATCAGGGATCAGGTGATCAATGATATAGATATCAGACCATATTACAGTCCTTACAAGATTTATATTATTGCAGATGCAGATCTTATGACACCACAGGCACAGAATGCTCTTCTTAAAACAATTGAAGAGCCGCCGGAATATGCAGTGATTCTTTTGCTGACTAATAATATCGGGGGACTGCTGCCGACTATTCAGTCAAGATGTGTTCGTCTTGATCTGAAGGTAGTGGATGACGGTCTTGTAAAGAAATATCTGATGGAGCATCTTCATGTTCCGGATTACCAGGCGGAGATTGACGCATCCTTTGCACAGGGCAGTATTGGAAGGGCAAAAGAAGCAGCTACTTCTCAGGAGTTTGCAGAGATGACTCAGAATGCATTGAGGATTCTTAAATATGCAAACACCATGGAAGTTTATGAACTGTCAGATGCGATTAAGAGTCTTTCTGAGGACAAACAGAATATCAACGATTATCTGGATATTTTCCAGTTCTGGTTCAGAGATGTCCTGATGTTTAAGGCAACACAGGAGATTGACAATCTGGTATTTAAACAGGAAATTAATTTTATCAGAGAACAGGCAAAGCAGCGTTCCTACGAGAATCTGGAGAACATTCTGGATTCTATTCAGAAGACAAAGGTACGTCTGAAAGCAAATGTTAATTTTGATCTGGCATTTGAATTGCTGTTCCTGACAATCAGGGAGAAATAGAATGACAAAAGTAGTAGGCGTGAGATTTCGTAATGTAGGTAAGATTTATTATTTCAGTCCTAAAGATTATGAAATTAAAACAGGCGATCACGTGATCGTGGAGACAGCCCGGGGAATTGAATACGGGAAAGTCGTACTTGCACCAAGAGAAGTAGGTGAGGAAGATGTTGTTCACCCTCTCAAAGAAGTTCTTCGTGTGGCAACAAAGGAGGACGACGAGAGAGAGGCACAGAACAGAGTCAGAGAGAGAGAGGCATTTAAAATCTGTCAGAAGAAGATTCGTGAACATGGTCTGGAAATGAAACTGATAGATGCAGAGTATACATTTGATAATAATAAAGTGCTGTTTTATTTCACTGCTGACGGCAGAATTGATTTTCGCCAATTGGTAAAAGATCTGGCAGCAATTTTTAAAACGCGTATCGAACTTCGTCAGATTGGTGTTCGGGATGAGACAAAGATTCTGGGAGGAATCGGTATCTGCGGAAGATGTCTGTGCTGCCACACATATCTGTCTGAGTTTGCACCGGTATCCATAAAGATGGCAAAAGAGCAGAATCTGTCCCTTAACCAGACAAAGATTTCCGGTGTGTGCGGAAGACTGATGTGCTGCCTGAAGAACGAGCAGGAAACATATGAAGAGCTGAATAAAAAGCTTCCGGGACTGGGAGATACAGTTACAACTCCGGATGGGCTTACCGGAACTGTACACAGTGTAAACGTGCTTCGTCAACGTGTAAAGGTAATTGTAGAGATCAATGACGAGAAAGAAATTCAGGAATTTCCGGTAGATGACCTGAAATTCAGACCGAGAAAGAAGAAAGTCAAAGTCTCTGAAAAAGAATTAAAAGAACTTGGAAATCTGGAAGATAAAAAAGGAGATTCCAAATTAAATGACTGATCAGCTGGTAAAAGATAATGAACGTATAGATGATCTTCAGAACGGATATTATGTGATACAGGATCCGGATAAATTCTGTTTTGGGATGGATGCAGTTCTTCTTTCCGGCTTTGCAAAAGTAAAAAAGGGTGAGACTGCTCTGGATCTGGGAACAGGAACGGGAATTATCCCGATCCTGCTTAAAACCAAAACAAATGGGAAACACTTTACAGGTCTTGAGATTCAGAAAGAGTGTGCAGATATGGCCGGACGCAGTGTCAGATATAATCATCTGGAGGACGATGTTGAGATCGTACGGGGTGATATTAAGGAGGCTGCTGATATTTTTGGGGCAGCTTCTTTTGATGTAGTGACAAGTAATCCGCCTTATATGATCGGACAGCATGGACTTCGCAATCCGGATATGCCAAAAGCAATTGCCAGACATGAAGTACTCTGTAATCTGGAGGATGTGGTGAGCCAGGCATCAAAGGTTCTGAAAGAACGTGGAAGATTTTATATGGTTCACAGACCGTTCAGACTGGCTGAGATTATGAATGTTCTCACAAAGTATCGTCTGGAACCGAAAAGGATGCAGCTTGTATATCCATACATAGACAGAGAACCGAACATGGTTCTGATCGAGGCATTAAAGGGAGGAAATTCCAGAGTTACAGTGGAACCTCCTCTGATCGTATATAAAGAGCCGGGAGTCTATACAGAAAATATACTGAAGATTTATGATATGATTTAACCGAACTTTATTTGCAAAGTAATATGAGAGGAAACAAATTATGAGTGGTAAATTGTATTTATGTGCAACACCCATAGGAAATCTGGAGGATATTACACTCCGGGTACTTCGAACATTGAAAGAAGTGGATCTTATTGCAGCAGAGGATACCAGAAACAGTATTAAACTGCTGAACCATTTTGATATAAAAACACCTATGACCAGTTATCATGAGTACAACAAAATTGATAAGGCATATGTTCTGATCAGTAAAATGCAGGAAGGGCAGAATATTGCACTGATCACAGATGCGGGAACTCCGGGGATCTCAGATCCGGGAGAGGAGCTTGCGGCAATGTGTTATGAAGCGGGGATTGAAGTAACTTCTCTTCCGGGACCTGCTGCTTGTATCACTGCCCTGACTCTGTCCGGACTTCCAACCAGAAGATTCGCTTTTGAAGCATTTCTTCCGGCAGATAAAAAAGAAAGAAAACTGATTCTGGAAGAACTGAAGAATGAAACGAAAACTATCATTCTCTATGAGGCTCCTCACAGACTGGTAAGAACTCTGGAGGAATTGAAGGAAACTCTCGGAAATCGCAGAATGACTCTTTGCAGGGAACTGACGAAAAGACATGAGACTGCATTCCATACGACTATCGAGGAGCTGATCCTCTATTATCGGACAGAGAAGCCGCTTGGAGAGTGTGTGCTTGTGATTGAAGGCAGAAGCAGACAGGAGATGGAAGAGGAACAGAAGGCATCCTGGGAAAAAATTACCATAGAAGAACACATGGAAATCTATGAAAATCAGGGACATTCAAGAAAAGAAGCTATGAAAATGGTAGCAAATGACAGAGGAATGACGAAGAGAGATGTCTATCAGTACCTCATCAATAAAACCGAAGAATAAGATTAACATACAGAAGAATTCCCGTTTTCGGGGATTCTTTTTTATTCAGGCTGTGGCAAGGAACGGGCTTTTGTGCTATAATAAATTTGTATTATTATGTCCAGATACCAGAATATATTTGAAAACCTGTCTATAATTTTTACGCAGGGGTTTTCAGATATATTCTGGTGATAAGTATATATAACAGGAGGAAAGAAATGGGCGGAGAAAATACAGAATACGGAGCGGATCAAATCCAGATTCTGGAAGGTTTGGAAGCCGTACGAAAGAGACCAGGTATGTATATCGGAAGTACATCCGGCAGAGGTCTTCATCATCTGGTTTATGAGATTGTAGATAACGCGGTTGATGAAGCACTGGCAGGATTTTGTACAGAGATTCAGGTAGTTATTAATCCGGACAACTCTATCACAGTTGTAGATAACGGACGTGGTATTCCGGTAGGAATCAATCATAAAGCAGGGATTCCTGCTGTAGAAGTAGTATTTACCATTCTTCATGCCGGCGGTAAATTTGGAGGCGGAGGGTACAAGGTATCCGGTGGTCTTCACGGAGTAGGTGCGTCTGTAGTAAATGCACTTTCCACATGGCTTGAAGTAAGGATCTATCATGAAGGTAAGATTTATCAGCAGAGATATGAACGCGGTAAAACTATGTATCCTCTGAAGGTTGTGGGAGACTGCCAACCGGATAAGACCGGAACAACAGTTGTCTTCCTTCCGGATAAAGAAATATTTGAGGAAACAGTATATGATTATGACATTCTGAAACAGCGTTTGAGAGAGATGGCATTCCTGACAAAGGGATTGAAGATTTCTCTTAAAGATACCAGAGAAGGAATGGAAAGAGAGAAAATTTTCCATTATGAAGGTGGTATCCGTGAATTTGTAAGCTATCTGAACAGAAGCAAGGAAGCGCTTTACCCGGAAATCATTTACTGCGAAGGACAGCAGAACGGTGTGTCTGTAGAGGTTGCCATGCAGCACAATGACTCTTATACAGAGAACTGCTATGGATTTGTAAATAATATTAATACACCTGAGGGTGGTACTCATATTGTAGGTTTCAGAAATGCCCTGACAAAGACGTTCAATGATTATGCCAGAAAGAACAAGCTGCTTAAAGACAGTGAACCCAATTTGAGTGGCGATGATATCCGCGAAGGTCTGACTGCAATCGTCAGTGTTAAGATTGAGAATCCCCAGTTTGAAGGTCAGACAAAACAGAAGCTTGGGAACAGTGAAGCAAGAGGGGCTGTTGACAGCGTGGTGAGCAAGCAGCTTGAGATTTTCCTTGAGCAGAATCCAACAGTAGCGAAAACTACAGTAGAGAAATCAGTTCTTGCACAGAGAGCACGTGAGGCTGCACGTAAGGCTCGTGATCTGACCAGAAGAAAATCAGCACTTGATAATATGTCACTTCCTGGAAAGCTTGCAGACTGTTCAGATAAGAATCCTGAGAACTGTGAAATCTACATTGTAGAGGGAGATTCCGCCGGTGGCTCTGCAAAAACAGCCAGAAATCGTGTAACACAGGCTATCCTTCCACTGAGAGGTAAGATCCTGAATGTAGAGAAAGCACGTCTGGATAAGATTTATGCAAATGCAGAGATCAAAGCTATGATCACAGCTTTCGGAACAGGAATTCATGAAGATTTTGATATCAGTAAACTTCGTTATCATAAGATTATTATTATGACTGATGCCGATGTCGATGGTGCGCACATCGCAACCCTTCTGCTGACTTTCCTGTATCGTTTTATGCCTGAGCTTATCAAACAGGGATATGTGTATCTTGCACAGCCGCCATTATACAAGGTGGAGAAGAACAAGAAAGTATGGTATGCATACGACGATGATGAACTGAATCAGATTCTGACAGAAATCGGACGTGACGGAAATAACAAGATCCAGCGTTATAAAGGTCTTGGAGAGATGGATGCAGACCAGCTTTGGGAGACGACAATGGATCCTGAGAAACGAATCCTGCTTAAGGTTACCATGGATGAGGCTGCGACTTCTGAGATTGACCTTACATTTACTACACTGATGGGTGACAAGGTAGAGCCGAGACGTGAATTTATTGAAGAGAATGCAAGATTTGTAAAGAATCTGGATATCTGATAATAGGGAGAATAGATAAATGGAAGATAATATTTTTGACAAAGTCCACGAGGTGGATCTGGAAAAGACCATGAAGGACTCTTATATTGACTATGCCATGAGCGTTATCGCTTCCAGAGCACTGCCTGATGTAAGAGATGGTCTGAAACCGGTTCAGCGGCGTGTATTGTATTCCATGATAGAACTGAATAATGGTCCTGACAAACCGCATCGTAAATGTGCGCGTATTGTCGGTGATACAATGGGTAAATATCATCCACATGGTGACAGTTCTATTTATGGAGCACTTGTAAATATGGCACAGGAATGGTCTACCAGATATCCGCTGGTAGACGGACATGGAACTTTGGTTCCGTAGATGGTGACGGGGCAGCGGCCATGCGATACACTGAGGCACGTCTGAGTAAGATTCCATGGAAATGCTGGCAGATATTAACAAAGATACTGTTGACTTCCAGCCAAACTTTGATGAAACAGAGAGAGAGCCGGTTGTACTGCCGTCTCGTTATCCGAATCTTCTGGTGAACGGAACTTCAGGTATTGCAGTAGGTATGGCTACCAATATCCCTCCTCATAATCTGAGAGAGGTTGTGGATGCTGTTGTCAAGATTATAGACAATATCATTGAAGAACAACGCGAAACGACTATGGAAGAGATTCTGGATATTGTAAAAGGTCCTGATTTTCCTACAGGTGCGACGATTCTTGGAAGAAGAGGGATTGAAGAAGCATACAGAACAGGTCGTGGTAAGATTCGTGTACGTGCAGTGACAAATATTGAGACTCTTCCAAACGGAAAGTCCAGAATTATTGTCACAGAGCTTCCGTATCTGGTAAATAAAGCGCGTCTGATCTCAAAGATTGCAGAACTTGTAAGAGATAAAAAGATTGACGGAATCACAGACCTGAATGACCATTCCAGTCGTGAGGGAATGAGAATCTGTATTGATCTGCGCAAGGATGCAAATGCAAATGTAGTTTTGAATTTACTGTATAAGCATACGCAGTTACAGGATACTTTTGGCGTAAATATGCTTTCACTTATTCCGAATAACGGAAGTCTGGAACCGAAGGTATTAAACCTGAAACAGATGCTGGAATATTATCTGGCTCATCAGGAAGATGTAGTGACCAGAAGAACGAAATATGACCTGAATAAAGCAAGAGAGCGAGCTCACATTTTAGAAGGTCTGCTGAAAGCACTGGACAATATTGATGAGGTGATCCGTATTATCAGAGCTTCGCAGAATGTGCAGATCGCAAAACAGGAGTTAATGGATCGCTTTGAACTGACAGATGTTCAGGCACAGGCAATCGTAGATATGCGTCTGCGTGCTCTGACAGGTCTGGAAAGAGAGAAGCTGGAAGCAGAGTATGCTGATTTAATGGAAAAAATCCGTAAATACGAGGCTATCCTTGCGGACAGAAGTCTTCTTCTTCGCGTGATTCGGGAAGAAATTCTTGCAATTGCAGAGAAATACGGAGACGACAGAAAGACTTCTATCGGATATGATGTATACGATATTTCTACAGAGGATCTGATTCCGAGAGAGAATACAGTGATCACAATGACCAAACTTGGATATATTAAGAGAATGACAGTAGATAATTTCAGAAGCCAGAACAGAGGTGGAAGAGGAATCAAGGGAATGCAGACTCTTGAGGATGACTACATTGAAGAACTTCTGATGACAACTACCCATCATTATCTGATGTTCTTTACAAATACAGGAAGGGTATATCGTCTGAAGGCATATGAGATTCCGGAGGCAGGACGTACTGCAAGAGGAACTGCGATTATTAATCTGTTACAGCTTATGCCGGGGGAATGCATCACTGCAGTAATCCCGCTCCGCAAATTTGAAGATGGTCATTATCTGATGATGCTACGAAGAATGGCCTGGTAAAGAAAACACCGATTAAAGAATATGCGAATGTGCGTAAAAACGGACTGGCAGCTATCACATTGCGTGATGATGATGAACTGATCGAGGTTAAGCTTACAGATGATAAGAAGGATATAATACTTGTTACAAAAGATGGTATGTGTATCCGTTTTAAAGAAACAGATGTAAGAAGTACAGGCAGAACTTCTATGGGCGTACGCGGTATGAATATCGATGATGGAGACGAAGTGGTAGCAATGCAGCTGAATTCTCAGGGAGATTGTCTGCTGATAGTTTCTGCAAATGGTATGGGTAAACGTACTTCTATGGGCGAATTTACCTGTCAGAATCGTGGCGGTAAAGGTGTAAAATGTTATAAGATTACCGAGAAAACCGGTGATGTAATCGGAGCAAGAGCTGTAAATGAAGATAATGAAGTAATGCTGATCACTACGGAAGGTATTATCATCAGAATCGCCTGCGCTGATATTTCCATTCTTGGAAGAATTACATCGGGTGTAAAACTGATCAATCTTACAGAGGGTGTCACTGTAGCCAGTGTAGCTAAAGTGAGAGATAAAGAAGAAAAAGATACAAATGCACAGCAGGCAGCAGTGGAAATTACGGACAGTGCAGAAACAGAAGAATCTGATCAGCCGACAGATCAGGAGACACAGGATGAGAACAGAGGGGAAGAGGAATAACCATGAAGAAATGGTACAGATATCTTGCAGCCGGAGTGTTGGTATTACTGACACTCTGTGTGGCAGGATGCGGGGGAGTGAGTCATAAATCACCGGAAAAAGTAACAGAGGAATTGATTCAGTCCTATACTGACGGGAAAGAAAAGAAAGTGAAGGAGTGCTATAACCAGGCAGATAATACAGAAGCAGATCTTCAGACAGAGATTACAGCAACACTCAAATATTTTGCGGCACATAATCCTAAGAAAGTATCTGTTCAGGATTGTGAGATCCTTTCTGAAAATGACAAGTACAGTTATGTATACATAACCTACAATCTGATCCTGGAGGATGATCAGGAATATCCATGTGTTGGAACTTATATGGTTGGTAAACAGGATAAAACTTATTATATCATGGCACCATCACAGATCACAGATGATATGAAAACTCAGGCGGCTACAGCATATGTCCAATTTATGAAGACAGATGCTTACAAGACGTATACCAAAGCATATGAAACATTTATCAAGAAGAATCCGGGATATGAAGACAAAATTTCGGAAAAAGCAGGAGTGTAATATATCGAGGGCAAAAAAATGAAAAGAATATTACTGATGGTATTTAGAAATCTCTTTTTTGTTCCATATGGATGGTTTAAGTTATGCTGGTATGCATCGCATGCAGAACGTTACAGTGAAGAACAGAGATATCAGCTTCTTAAATATGTAGATAACAGAGCAGTGAAAGGCGGTAATCTGGTAATTGACGGTCATGGTATGGAAAATATTCCAAAAGAAAATGGGTTTATTTTCTTTCCCAATCATCAGGGATTATTTGATGTACTTGCAATCATACAGGTGTGTCCGGTACCTTTCTCGGTAGTGGCAAAAAAAGAGCTGACAAACGTACCATTCTGAAGCAGGTATTTGCATGCATGAAAGCGTTTATGATTGACCGTGATGATGTCAAACAATCTATGCAGGTAATCATTAATGTTATCAAAGAAGTAAAGGCAGGAAGAAACTATCTGATTTTGCCGAGGGAACCAGAAGCAAAGACGGCAATCATCCGCAGGAATTTAAAGGTGGAAGTTTTAAAGCTGCAACGAAATCAAAATGTCCGATCGTACCCGTAGCACTGATTGATTCTTATAAAGCGTTTGATACGGGATCTGTCAAAAAACTTACAGTGCAGGTACATTTTCTGGAACCCATATACTATGATGAGTATAAAGATATGAAAACAACAGAGATTGCAGCAGAGGTAAAAAAACGTATCGAAGCGACAATAACACAGTATACTTCTTGATGGAAGTATGAAATTTGCAAGTCCTGAAACCGGATTTTAGGGTAAAAATAAAAAATATGAAAAAAAAGTAAAAAAACCTGTTGACAAAACAGTTTTTACATATAATTACAAATGCGCTTCGGGAGATTCCAAAGT
>ENA-OQAN01000076-OQAN01000076.1-human-gut-metagenome-genome-assembly--contig:-NODE-76-length-50268-cov-2.108793_pt1 | contig 50268 bp, 66 predicted proteins | sample MGYA00242735_ERZ504527 | MGnify/ENA primary metagenome ERZ504527 (study PRJEB26092, sample SAMD00036230) | human gut metagenome | host: Homo sapiens | study: EMG produced TPA metagenomics assembly of... | reverse complement strand
AAAAAAACGATTCCTATGTTGGGAATCGGGACTTCCTTGTCCTTCCTTATCATGATGTTTAATCTTCCAGCCCCAGGTGGAACGAGTGCCCATGCTGTTGGGGCAGTGCTAATTGCTATATTGTTAGGACCTTGGGCTCCTGTTTAGCAGTTAGTGTGGCTCTAGCTATGCAGGCTTTGCTATTTGGTGATGGTGGGATTTTGGCCTTTGGTGCGAATGCCTTTTGTATGGCTGTTGTCATGCCATTTGTGGGTTATGCTGTTTATAAACTCTTGAATAAGTGGACAAAGAACAGGATAATTGCTAGCTTTTTTGGAGGTTATATTGGAATTGTAGTTGCGGCCCTGACTGTTGCGGTTTTACTAGGAATTCAACCGATTCTCTTTAAAGATAGCAGTGGTAATCCGCTTTATAATCCATACCCTTTGAGAGTGACGCTTCCAGTAATGGCTTGACTCACCTCCTCATCGGTCTGGTAGAAGGATTCTTCACAGCTGGTGTTCAAGAATTCATTGAACGTTTGAATATTGATAATACTCAGGAAATAACGACTAAAAAACTACGTCCTTTATTGCTCTTTATCCTAGCCTTAATTATCCTAACGCCACTTGGTTTATTGGCGACGGGAACAGCTTTTGCGGAATGGGATGTCAAAGAGTTGGTAGAAAAATTGTCTCATTATCATGTGGAAGCCCAAGCGCCAAAAGGAATGTTGAATGGTTTCTCATTCAATGCCCTCTTCCCAGATTATAGTATCGCAGGCATTCCAGAAGTCTTGGGTTATATCCTGAGCGCTGCCTCTGCTGTTTTGATTTTCTTCATCCTCTATCGCTTGATTTTCGGTAGAAAGGTTGAAAATGATTCTTCCAGATTGGATGTCGGAAGAGCGCCCAGTAGTCACTAAAGTCGGTAGAAATAACTTTCTTATCCGGAATCGTCACCATCTGGAAGCTCTTCTTCAAAAGTTTGAAACGCATCCTTTAAAAGTAGCATCAGTCTTTCATCCAACTGCTAAGGTTTTACTTCTCTTTTTCTTACTTATTTCAGTAGGAATTAGCCGAAATCTCACAGTTTTGTGGATTCTAGCCTTGTTTTTAGGAGCTGGAGTGGCTTTTCTTGCCACATTCTATTTTAGTAAGAACCTTGAAAAAAGACTGTAGTGTTGTTGATTTTTCCTTTAGTTCTTTATCTACCGCATCTCTTACTTAGCGGAGGTCAATCGCTCTTTCTTTTTAGACTTCCTTTGATTGCCGTAGCCATTGCTTATTATTCAGAGACGAGTACAATAAGTGAGATGTTGGCGGCATTAAAAGGGTTGCATTTTCCTGATCTTGTTCTGCTCCAGTTAGATATCACCATAAAATATATCGATGTCTTTGGAAAACAATTAATGGATTTGCTCAAAGGGATTGAAGCACGAAGCTTTGGCGGCAACCATCGTTTCCGGATTGGAAGTAATATCTGGGGAATTTTATACCTTAAGCTATACGCTATGGTGAGGAACTAACTCAAGCCATGGAAGCACGTTGCTTTGTCGGTGAGTATGTCAAGTCATCACAGTCATTCACATGGAAGGATTGGCTGGCCTTGATAAGTCTAGTAGCAGTGATTTTAGGACAGATTCTGTTAGGAGGATGAGATGTTTCAATTGAATCAAGTGGCCTGTGCCTATGAACAAAAAAAGGTCTTTACTGGTCTTGATTTGGAGATTAGACAAGGACAATATGTGATGTTGATGGGGGAAAATGGGACTGGGAAATCAAGTCTTATCAGTTTATTAACTGGCTTCAAGCAGGAAGAATCTGGTCGCATTCTTTTCTTAGGGAAGGACCTCAAAGAATGCTGAAGGACAAACGTCAAAAACGAGATTTTTATAGTCGCCTCGGAATCCTCTTCCAGGATGTGGATAGTCAGTTATTTAATAGTACTGTCTATGATGAGATTGCTTTTGGTCCTCGCCAGCTAGGTCTAACCGAAGAAAAAGTCTCACAGCGCGTTCAAGACACGCTATCCCTGCTTAAAATTGAAGATTTAAGAGATCGCGTTCCCTATCAACTGTCTGGTGGAGAAAAGAAGAAAGTGGCTTTTGCCAGTATCATGGTAACGAATCCAGATGTGTATATTCTTGATGAACCCTTCAATAATCTTTCTAAAGAATATGAAGAATTTTTTAGGGAACTTCTACATGAGCTTCATTCAGCTGGGAAAACCATTATCATGTCTGCTCATCACTTCAAGCACCTTCATCATGAAAAGGCTGATGTTCTTCTTTTTGAAGATGGCAAAGCTGATTTCTTTCCTGCCCAGGAAGTGCTCAATAACCAGCAAGTGATTGAGCGTTTGTCACATTATTAATTAGGAATAAGGTAGAAAATCGTTTATTGGTTTTCTACTTTTTTCTTGTCAAACAATTTGATATTTTTAGGTGATAGTATTTTCTTATCACCTTGATTATGTTTAAGTATTAGTTAAGCTTAGTGAATTCTGTTACAATAAAAACAATCAATCTCAAAGGAGAATATTATGAAACTTAAAAAAATTCTTGGAATCACAGGTGTAGCCATTGCTTCAGTAGCTTTGCTTGCTGCATGTTCATCTAAATCATCAAAAGAAGCATCTAAATCTTCAGGTGCTAAAGAAACAATTAACTTTGCCACAGTTGGGACAACAGCACCGTTCTCATATGAAGAAAACGGTGAATTGACTGGTTACGATGTGGAAGTGGCTAAAGCAGTCTTCAAAGACTCTGACAAATATGAAGTGAAATTCCAAAAAACAGAATGGTCTTCAGTCTTCACAGGTCTTGACTCAGCTAAATACCAAATGGCTGGGAACAATATCTCTTATTCAGAAGAACGTGACCAAAAATACCTCTTCTCATATCCAATTGGTACCACACCAGCTGTTTTGACTGTTCCAAAAGATAGTAATATTAAGAAATATGATGATATTGCTGGACACTCAACGCAGGTTGTTCAAGGAACATCGACAGCTACTCAATTGACAGAGTTTAACGATAAACATTCAGACAAGCCAGTTGAGCTTAACTATACAAATGAAAATATTACACAAATGTTGACAAGTTTGAATGAAGGTAAGTACGACTTCAAGATTTTTGATGCACCAACTGTTAATGCAATCATCAAAAATAATAAATTGAGCAACTTGAAGACTATTGAGCTTAAATCTGATGAACAACCATACATCTACTTCTTGTTCGCAGATAACCAAAAAGACCTTCAAAAATTTGTAAACAAACGTTTGGAAGAACTCCAAAAAGATGGTACTTTGGCTAAGTTGGCTGAAAAATTCCTTGGAAATAAAGACTATATTCCAACTAAAGACGCTTTGAAAGTTCCAAGCAAAAAATAAGAAAGGAGCTGGGAATGAATCTCAGCTTTTTCATATAATTAAAATCTAGGACATGTTATAGTTAAAAACTATAGATATATACAATTATAAACAATTTGCTACAATTCTTATCCTATGGGATAATAATTTTACACTTAAAACAATTAAAGGGAGTTCGTTATGAAACTTAAAAAAAATTCTTGGAATTACAGGATTGGCAGTCGCTTCAACAGTAGCTTTGGCTGCTTGTGGTGCTGGCGGTAACAAATCAGCTAAAGATGATAAAACATTAACAGTTGGTGTCATGACTTTGGATGACACTACTGAGCCATTGTGGGATAAAGTCAAAGAATTGGCTAAAGACAAGGGTGTTACTATCGAGTTGAAAGAGTTCACAGACTACAACCAACCAAATGAAGCTCTTAAAAACGGCGAAATCGATGTTAATGCTTTCCAACACATTTATTTCTTGAACAACTGGAACAAAGAAAATAAAGGTGATGTTGTTGCAGTAGCTGACACACTTCTTAGCCCAATCCACCTTTTCTCAGGTACTGAAAACGGAAAAGCTAAGTATAAAGATGTTAAAGAGCTTCCAGAAGGAGCTACAATCTCAGTACCTAACGATGGTACAAACGAAAGCCGTGCTTTGACACTTCTTCAAACAGCTGGTTTGATTAAGTTGGATGTTAAAGATGGTGAATTGGCAACTATCAAGAACATTTCTGAGAATCCAAAGAAATTGGATATCAAAGAAATCTCAGCTGAACAAGCTGCCCAAACGCTCTCATCAGTAGATGCAGCGGTTGTTAATAACTCATACGCACAACAACAAAACGTTAACTATGATACAACTCTCTTCCAAGAAGAACCAAGTCAAGATTTGAAAGATTGGGTTAACATCATTGCAGCTAATAAAGATTGGGAAAAATCAAATAAAGCTGATGCTATCAAGACTTTGATTAAAGCCTACCAAAACGATGAAGTAGCACAAATCATCTATGATGCATCTAACAAGGTTGACCTTCCAGCATGGAAGGGTGCCCCAACACAAGATCAATTGAAAGCTAATTCAAAGAAATAAGCTAAAGACAGAGGGCGTGTGAGAGCACGCCATTTTGTCGTGTATGAAGGAGACGATTTGATGGCATTTTCAAGTGAAGAAGAGCAGTTACGAAAATTTCGTAACGATGAAATTGCTCAGCACTATTTTGAAGTTTTGCGGACTTTGATTTCTAAAAAATCTATTTTTGCTCAAAATATTGGTCTCTATGATGTGGCTGCTTACCTTGGTGAGATTTTCTCTGGTGTTGGCGCAGAGGTGACAATTGACGAGACCTATACGGCACCTTTTGTCTTGGCAAAATTCAAGAGTCCAAATCCAGATGCGAAAACAATTATTTTCTATCAACACTATGATACGGTTCCTGCGGATAATGATCAGCCATGGACAGATGAACCTTTCCGTCTGACAGTTCGTAAGGGCTACATGTATGGTCGTGGTGTTGATGATGATAAGGGGCATATTACAGCTCGTTTGACAGCCCTGCGGAAATATATTCGAGAGGTTGGCGACCTTCCTGTAAATATTACGTTTATGATGGAAGGGGCTGAAGAATCTGCATCAACTGACCTTGAAAAGTATTTGGAAAAATACCGAGATGACCTGCTTCCAGCAGACCTATTGGTTTGGGAGCAAGGAAATCGAAATAGCAAAGGTCAATTGGAAATCACAGGGGGCAACAAGGGAATTATTACCTTTGACTTGTCTGTCGAGAGTGCTGATGTTGATATTCATTCTAAATTTGGTGCCGTGATTGAATCGGCTTCATGGTATTTGCTCAATGCTATCTCAAGCATGAGAGATGATCAGGGACGTATCCTTATTGACGGCATCTATGAAAAGATTGTCCAACCAAACGAACGAGAGATGGATCTTATCGAAACTTATGCCATTGAAAATGCAGATAGTCTTCGTAAGATTTACGGCTTAAAACTACCCATTTTAGAAAGTGACCGCCGAGCTTTCTTAAAAACTTACTATTTTGAACCTGCCCTTTCCATTGAAGGTATTTCAACAGGTTATCAGGGGCAAGGGGTTAAGACTATCTTACCAGCTCAAGCTAGAGCTAAGATGGAAATGCGTTTGGTCCCTGGCTTGACGCCTGAGTACGTTTTGGAGTGTATCAAGACTCACCTCAAAAAAAGAAGGATTTGACCGTATCAAGGTGACCTTCACTCTTGGTGAAGAAAGTTATCGTAGTGATATGTCTGATCCAGCTATTGTCAATGTTATTGAGTTAGCAAAAGGCTTTTATGAAGAAGGTGTCGCTGTCCTTCCAACAGCAGCAGGTACAGGGCCTATGCATATGATTCATCAGGCTTTGGGTGTTCCTATGGCAGCCTTTGGTATAGGAAATGCAACAGTCGTGACCATGGTGGGGATGAAAATGTCAGCTTAGCAGATTACTACACCCACATTGAACTAATTAAGGAGTTAATTGCAAGTTATGAGTAATGTCATTATTGATTTGAAAAATATTGATATCACCTTTACGCAGAAACGCCGCACTATTCAAGCGGTTAAGGATGTGTCTATCCAGATTGAAAAAGGTGATATTTACGGAATTGTTGGTTATTCAGGGGCTGGTAAATCTACCCTTGTGCGTGCGATCAATCTTTTGCAAGTGCCTACCGCTGGTAAAATCACTATCGGTAAAGATGTGACTTTTGCAGATGGTAAGGTCCAATTGTCGACAAAAGAATTGCGTCAGAAACGTCAAATGATTGGGATGATTTTCCAACACTTTAACCTTATGGCTCAAAAGACGGCTTATGAAAATGTAGCCTTTGCTCTTCGTCATTCTAAACTAAGCAATGAAGAGAAAGACAAAAAAATTCGTGGTCTTTTGGAATTGGTTGATTTGGCTGATCGTGCGGAAAACTATCCTGCACAATTGTCAGGTGGTCAAAAACAACGTGTAGCGATTGCCCGTGCCTTGGCTAATGATCCTGAAATCTTGATTTCAGATGAGTCTACATCAGCTCTTGACCCTAAAACAACTAAGCAAATTCTTTCACTTTTGCAGGATTTGAATAAAAAACTTGGTTTGACAGTGGTTATGATCACCCACGAAATGCAAATTGTTAAAGATATTTGTAACCGTGTTGCCGTTATGCAAAATGGTCAACTTTTGGAAGAGGGCAGTGTCCTTGATATCTTCTCAAATCCTCAAGAAGATTTGACACAAGAATTTATTGAAACTGCATCAGGGATTGAAGATGCCTTGGCTAAGATTAATGCACAACCTTTGGTGAAAAACTTACCAAGCTCAGCCCTTCTCGTTCAACTTAAATATGCTGGTTCTTCAACAGATGAGCCACTCTTGACCGAACTTTTCAAAGAGTACGGCGTTTCAAGTAACATCCTTTATGGTAACGTTGAGATTCTAGGTGATACTCCTGTTGGTGAATTGGTCGTTGTCTTGGATGGTGAAGCGGATCAGGTTCTTGCTGCTCAAAAAGCGATTGAAAATGCAGGTGTCAGCTTGCAAGTACTTAAGAAAGGAGCCCAATAATGGCAGATTGGATTCAACAAAACTTTCCAGATATTTATCGTATCGGTATGCAGGGGGTTAACTCTTGGCCAGACGCCATCTATGCGACTCTCTACATGACGGTTATTTCCTTCATCATTGGGGGACTTCTTGGTCTTGTTATGGGGCTCTTCTTGGTATTGACAGGTCCTCGTGGAGTCATTGAAAATAAATTTGTTTTCCAAATCTTGGATAAAATCACTTCAATCTTTCGTGCCATTCCTTTCATCATCCTCTTGGCGATTTTGAAAGGGTTCACTTACTTTATCGTAGGGACTAACCTCGGTATGACGGCAGCCTTGGTTCCATTGTCAGCTGCAACCTTCCCATTCTTTGCACGTCAAGTACAGGTGGTACTTGCAGATCTTGACCGTGGCGTTATTGAAGCAGCACAAGCTAGTGGTGCGACACTTTGGGATACGATTAAGGTTTACCTTGGTGAAGGTCTACCTGAGTTGGTTCGTGTATCAACCGTAACTCTGATTTCCCTAGTCGGTGAAACTGCAATGGCTGGTGCTATCGGTGCCGGTGGTCTTGGTTACATCGCCATCTATTATGGATATAACCGTTCTAGTACATCAGTTACCATTTTGGCAACTTTCTTGATTTTGATTTTGATTTTCCTTATCCAATTCTTGGGTGATTTCTTGACACGTAAATTGAGTCATAAATAGGATTTGAGAGCCTGTTTGCCACAGGCTTTTCTCATGTCTTGACGATTTCAGATATTTATCATAGTATGGAAGCTATCGAATGCTTTATGGTTGACTAACCATAAAAAAGGAGTTAATAAGTTATGAAACGTTTTATTTCAACTTGGAATAGAACCAGTCTAATTAAGCGTATTGCCATTGGTGTGGTAGTGGGTGCTGTGCTTGGTTTGCTTGTTCCTAAGTTTACGGTTATTGGTCTCTTAGGAGACATGTTTGTTGGTGGTTTGAAGGCAATTGCCCCACTTTTGGTCTTTGCCTTGGTTGCCAATGCCCTTTCCCAAACGCGAGAAGGGCAACAAAGCAACATGAAGACAGTTATTGTTCTTTATCTCTTTGGGACCTTTGCGGCAGCTTTGACGGCTGTTATTTCTCACTATATTTTTCCAATTTCTTTGAAGTTGGGAGCAGCTGCAGCGACTAAAGCGACAGCACCTCAAGGTGTGGGAGAAGTCTTTAAAGATTTATTGCTTAAGATGGTGGATAACCCTGTCAATGCCTTGGCTCAAGCTAACTATATTGGTGTTTTGGTATGGGCAGTTGTCTTTGGTTTTGCCATGCGAGCAGCTAGCAATCACACGAAGGATTTGCTTAATACCTTGGCAGAAGTGACTTCACAAATCGTTCGTTGGATTATCAACTTGGCCCCATTTGGTATCCTTGGTCTTGTCTTTAATACTATTTCTGAGAATGGTGTTGGTGTTTTGGCAGATTATGGGGTCCTAATCCTTGTTTTAGTGGGAACAATGGCCTTTGTTGCCTTGGTTGTTAATCCAATCATTGCTTTTGTGATGATGGGCAAAAATCCTTTCCCACTAGTTTTCCGTTGTTTGAAAGACTCTGGGATTACAGCCTTCTTTACTCGCTCGTCAGCAGCCAATATTCCAGTTAACCTTCAACTTTGTAAGGATCTTGGTTTGAATCCTGATACCTATTCGGTTTCTATCCCTTTGGGGTCAACTATTAATATGGCTGGAGCAGCCGTGACAATCAATGTCTTAACGCTTGCTGCAGTAACGACTTTGGGAATTCAGTCGACTTTGCGACAGCACTCATTCTTAGTGTGGTTTCAGCTATTTCTGCTTGTGGTGCCTCAGGTATTGCTGGAGGATCCCTCCTATTAGTGCCAGTAGCATGTAGCCTCTTTGGTATCTCAAATGATTTGGCCATGCAGTTGTCGGTGTCGGCTTTATCGTAGGTGTCATCCAAGACTCTTGTGAAACAGCCCTTAATTCTTCAACAGACGTTCTCTTTACAGCAGTAGCAGAAAAGAGCCGTTGGAAGAAAGCATAGCTAATTGTATAAGGTCGGCCTATTTGGCTGGCTTTTTGATTTTAGAGAAAACATAGTCAAAGACTATAGCTAGCTCAAGAATCTATCATCTTTGTATGTGCATAAATCTTTGATGAAACAAGATTACCTTGTCATTGTGTCAGCTATTCTTTTATTGGGGATTAGTATAGGCTTAATCTTCCTCAATCATGGTCGTTTTTACAATCCATGGGGATGATATTCTTGGCTTTTAGTAAAAGTATGCTATTAAGCACAACTAAAAACGTTCCAGTCTTGTCTAGATGAACGAGATTGGAACGTTTTTTTGTTATTTTAAATATCCTAAATAATCAAATTTTTCTAGTGTTCGATTGTCAGCGACAACTAGTATGATCCCTTCATCAGGTAGTTTCTTACTTGGGTCAAAGTGGGTGTTTAACTTGCCACTTTTCTCATCTCTAAAACCAATAACATTGACGTTATAATTTTGTCTTAGATTTAAAGTATGCAAGGACTTTCCAGCCCATTCACTAGGAATTTTAAGTTCAATTAAAGCTACATCGTCCTCTAAATGAAAAACATTTGATATGTTATAGCGGAGGATATTTGAAGCCAATTCTTTTGCTGTGCTACGTTCAGGAGTGATGACCCAGTTAGCACCCATTCCGTAAAGGACTTCCTCATAATTGTTATTCATAGCTTTGGCAATAATATTCTTAATACCAAGTTTTTTGCACTGCAAGAGCGCTAGCGCAGACGATTCTAGGTGTTCTCCAGTTGCAATAATGACTGAGTCGCAAGTATCGATACCAGCAGAACGTAGAAATTCAATGTCAGTAATGTCCCAACAGCAGCCTTAGTCACCTGATCAGCAAGGTAATCAATTGTTGTAGCATTATTATCTAAGGCAATAACATCTTGTCCAAAAGAAGAGAGTTCGGTTGCAATAGTTTGTCCAAAGATTCCCAAACCAAGGACCCCAATAATTTGTGTTTTCATATAAAATCCTTTCAGAATATTGTCAATTAATAAAATAGTTTAGCCGACTGAAATGTCAGTTGGGGCATAAGAGATATGTTTTTCTTTTTTGGTCATCAAGCTCAAGAGAACAGTGATAGGTCCGACACGGCCAATGAACATCAGAGCCATGATAACAAGGCGTCCTAGGGTATTTAGATTAGGGGTCAAATCCATTGAAACACCAACGGTAGCAATGGCTGACACACTCTCAAAAAGTAGGCCTAGTGGTGAGAGAGTAGGATTAGTTTCCAGCAAAATAACATAGCCGACAAAGAGCATCGTTAGGAAAAAGAGTATAACTGTGAATGCTTGCAAAATGGTTTTGTTAGATATAATACGGTTTCGAAAAACCACACTCGAGTTACCAGATAGCTCTGACTTAAAAAGTAGGAACATGATAGAGGCAGTTGTCACCTTGATACCACCCGCAGTTCCTCCAGGACCACCCCCAATAATCATTTGAATCATAAAAGAAGATTTGTGGAGAAATCGGCATTGGTATAGGAAATAGTTGCAAAGCCAGCGGTACGCATGGTTACAGTCTGAAAGAAACTTACCAGAAGTTGTTGCCAGACATTGAGAGTACCGATTGTCTTAGAGTTATCCATTTCCAGTAACCAAGCAAGTAGTGTTCCTCCTAATAGGAGACAACCCGTACTTATAAGCACAAGACGGCTTTGATTACTGAAAGGTTTCCAAGCTAATTTCCAATTCCTTGGACGATCTTTAATATAACGTCTTATTAGTTGAATCAAATCAATCCAAACTGCAAATCCCAAGCTTCCAGACATGATGAGAAAAGCTACAGCAAGGTTAATGGTTGGATTGGTTGCATAATCCTGTAAACTGTTAGAACCTAAGTTATCAAATCCAGCATTACAAAAGGCAGAGACAGCTAGAAAGAGACTATTAAAGATGCCATGACCAAGTCCAAAACGAGGAATGAAATCAGTCATAATCACAAGTGCTGCCATAGCTTCAATAGAAAAAGTTATTTTATAGACCTTAAAAAGATAAGCCTTCAAATCTTTTTGGTTATCCCTACTAAGTGCGGATTGAAGGAGATCTTGATCGCTCAGTCCTAATTTATTTTTAAGGGTATAGGTACTAAAGGCTATAAGAGAGACTAGTCCAAGTCCTCCCGTCTGCATGAGAAGCATAGAGAGAACTTGACCAAGACCATTGTAAGCCTTACTGACCGGGACAACAGAAAGTCCAGTTACACAGACCATTGACACAGTATTGAAGAGATGGTCTAGGTAGCTTGTTTCTGGACTGTTAGCATAGTGGCTTATGGGAAGGCTAAGTAAAATACTCCCCACTATAATGACAAAGACAAAGCTGAGCACAAGCTTTTGCGTGACAGAAAGACGATTTATCAATGAAAACCTCCGAGTTATCATAAGAATAAATAATAATCCAAGGAGCAAGAAACATCCTTGGATAAACGTTATAACGGCTTCTTGTTAGGCATCCCAGCACGACGTGGTACTTATTTGGGGTTTCTTTTTTCTTATCGACAATGGTGATATTACGTCCATCCCCATTTGGCAGTTTATAGTTCTCGTTGAGAACAGGCTTGGCAAAAAGCAAGTTCAAGGCATTTTTAGCATCGGCTAGCTCTTCGTCAGCTGCTGCAGCTTTAAGTGCAATAAGTTGTCCACCCACCTTTAAGAAAGGAATGGTCAATTCTGAGAGAACCTGCATGCGTGCAACAGCACGGGCAGTTACAATATCAAACTGAGCACGGAAGGCCTTGTCTTGTCCAAAATCCTCTGCACGTCCATGATAGAAGTGAACACCGCTGAGCTCAAGTTCATCGGCCAAGAGATTAAGGAAATTGATGCGTTTATTAAGAGAGTCAATAATAGTCACATCAAGCTCCGGGCAAAGGATTTTCATAGGGAGACTTGGAAATCCAGCTCCAGCTCCGATATCGAGAAGTCGAATAGTCTGATTTTTAATATGTCCTTGGAGAACAGGAGCTAGGGAATCGTAGAAATGTTTGAGGTAGACCTCGTCTCTTTCTGTGATTGCAGTAAGGTTGATCTTTTCGTTCCATTCTACCAAGAGCTCAAAGTAGCGTTGGAATTGGTCTTTTTGTTTTTGGCTGAGATTGAACCCCAGTTCTTTCAAAGCCTTGTAAAAATCTTCAGGTGTCATTTTATATTCCTTTTATCTAGTTTCAATGCTCTTATTTTACCATAATTAAGAGCTTTCATCTAACGCTATAAGACAGATGGAAACTAGGTCTGAGTAAGTTTCTCATTAGCTTTGAAAAAAGTTCTAAGTTTAAGAAATATGTAATATTAAAGATGTTATTTTTTCTTAAAAATTTGATATAATACTAATTAAGTCTAAAATCATAATCATGCTCTCTAATGAAAAGTGAATGTGGGGGATTATGGTCTTGTGGATTGAAAATAGATCCCTATGGGGAAATTTAATTTGAGGATTAAAAATGATTTATCTTTCAGAAGTTAGAAAGTCTCCAGAAGGGCTCGCCTTTAACGAAGCACCTTCTTTGTTGGAGTCTATTAAAGAACGCTATGATCAAGTTTTAAATCTTGAACAGATTCAAGCAAGTGGCAGGTAGCCTATGACAATGGTTTGTACCTTTTGGATTATCAACTTAGCTATGATATTACCTTGCCATCTAGCCGTTCACTTGAACCTGTGACCCTTAGTTTTAACTATCCGGTTTCAGAAACCTTTATACAAGAGGCAGATGCTGCTCTTCAAAAAGAATTAGTCGAAGAAAATCTAGTTCTTATCTTGGATGGGGATACTATTAATCTTGATGAGAGTATTCTAGATAATATTCTTCTTAATATTCCTTTGAGAGTACTAACACCTGAGGAAGAATCAGGACAAATTTCGCTCTCTGGGAATGACTGGGAAGTCTTGTCAGAAGAGGACTTTGCCGCACTTCAACAGGAGAAAAAAGAGGCAAGTAATCCCTTTGCCCAATTGAACGGTCTTTTTGATGAAAATTAATTCAAAAAAAACAAACTAAAAATGTTTGACAATTTTAAAAATCTATATTATTATATCATTAGAAGTTAATTTTCGGATTTATTCATTGGGTAAATCTACAGACTTTTTAAGGGAAATGGAAGTCAAAAAATTTTAAGAAAGTGGTAAATACTTATTATGAGCAAACGCATTTTGATTGTTGAAGATGAGAAAAACCTTGCTCGTTTTGTCTCTCTTGAACTTCAACACGAAGGATACGACGTTGTGACAGCAGACAACGGACGCGAAGGACTTGAAATGGCACTCGAGAAAGATTTCGATCTTATTCTCTTGGACCTTATGTTGCCTGAGATGGACGGTTTTGAAGTAACACGTCGTCTCCAACAAGAAAAAGATACTTATATTATGATGATGACAGCTCGCGATTCAATCATGGACATTGTTGCTGGTTTGGACCGCGGTGCTGATGACTATATTGTAAAACCATTTGCGATTGAAGAATTGTTGGCACGTATCCGTGCAACCTTCCGTCGCCAAGATATCGAATCTGCTAAGAATGCACCAGCAAAAGCATCAACTTATCGTGATTTGAAATTGGATGTTCAAAACCGTACAGTTGTTCGTGGTGATGAAGCAATTCCATTGACAAAACGTGAGTTTGATTTGTTGAACACACTTTTGAGCAATATGAACCAAGTGATGACCCGTGAGGAACTCTTGCTTCAAGTTTGGAAATATGATGACGCCATCGAAACAAACGTGGTAGATGTTTATATTCGTTACTTGCGTGGAAAAATCGACGTTCCAGGTAAGGAATCATATATTCAAACAGTACGAGGAATGGGTTACGTTATCCGTGAAAAATGAGTAAATTACAAGATAAATTATTTGGTAAAGTAACCATTAGAAAAAAGTTGACCATGACAACTGCTGTGGTCTTCTTTCTTGTATTGTCGTTGTTCACTCTGGTTGTTATTTTTTCAGCTAATACGCTTCTTTTGCAACGTGAACGTCAAAATGTAACACTACAATCGCAAAAGTTGTTACTTACATCGAAAAGGATTGGGATTCGGATGAAGAATTAAGTCCAGAACCGCTCTTAGCGGCTCTTTATTCGCCTAAAAATATCTATGCATCAATTATTAATGGCGTACTTTCTGAAAAGCACTCTTTGGATGGTCAAGTTGCAATTTCTAATAAATTATATTCAAATCAGTCAGTTTTTGTGTAATGACAAAAAGGAACCTTTATCTTTACTTCTGAGGAGAATACAGATTCGCCTCCCGGTATGTCCGAGGTAAACAAACTGAAGTCAGTATCCTATAAAGGAAAGCGTGGTTTCTTACTACAAGTTCCAATTTACGGTAAGGATAAAAAGACCATCGTTGGCTATGCCAGATTTCCATGATTTGGAATTCTACTATGCTCTTAAAGAGCGTTTGGTTTTCTTGTTGATTTTCCTAGAAGTGGGGATGACTGTCCTAGTTATCGCAGCAACTGTAGTTGTCTTGACATCTATTCTTCGTCCGATGAGACAGTTGCACGAAACGATGGGAGTTATTACCGATTCGCCAAGTGATTTGGAACTTCGTTCTAAGATTGAAAGTCACGATGAAATTGGTGATTTGGCGGTTAACTTTAACCGTATGATGGATAAAATCCAAGAAAATAATCAGATGCAGATGCGTTTCTTGAGTGACGTCAGTCATGAATTGCGTACACCGATTGCGGTTATCAAGGGGCATATGGACCTCTTGCAACGTTGGGGTAAAAATGACCCTGAGATCTTGAGGAAAGTCTTGAGGCTGCCAGTCACGAGGCCAACCGTATGACGATTATGATTAATGACATGTTGGATTCTATCCGTGTCAAAGGGTCATTTGAAAATCACAGAAACGATACTTGTGATTTGAATTCTTCAATCCGTACGGTTATTGGTAACTTCCGTGTCTTGCATGAAGATTATCAATTTTATCTCAATGATTTCGAAAGTTCAGAGCGTCTAGCACAGATTTATAGTCAGCACTTTGAACAGGCGATCACCATTTTGATTGATAATGCGGTCAAGTATTCGCCTGTCAATAAGGAAATACAGGTTACTATTAAAGCATTGGAAGATGAAATGTTGGTACAAGTGCAAGATAACGGTGAGGGGATTTCAAAAGAAGATATCAATCATATTTTTGAACGTTTCTATCGTTCAGATAAGGCGCGTAACCGTACAACAACTCAATCTGGTGTTGGTATTGGTTTGTCAATCCTTTATCAAATTGTGGAAGCTTATCGCTGCCGTATTGATGTTAGTTCTGAACTTGGTGTTGGAACACGTTTCGACCTTTACATTCCATTTGCAGATGGAGAAACGACGACACCTCAACTTGAGCTTTAATTTCAATTTATAAGAGATTTAGAGTGATTCATAGTCATGAGCACGCCTCGTTTAGGGCGTGCTTTTTATTGTGTTTTTATGGTAAAATAGAGTACCGAATTTCAAAGATTGGTGGTGAAGTGCATGCGTTGTCCAAAATGTCAACATAATAAATCTAGTGTTATCGATAGCCGTCAGGCAGAGGATGGGAATACCATTCGTCGTCGTCGTGAGTGTGATTCTTGTCATGCTCGTTTTACAACATTTGAGCGTGTGGAAGAAGTTCCACTTTTGGTTGTCAAAAAAGACGGCACTCGTGAACAATTCTCTCGCGATAAGATTTTCAATGGTATCTTGATGAGTGCTCAGAAGCGTCCGGTTTCTAGTGAGGATATCGAAAATGCCATCACCCGAATTGAGCAAAACATTCGCCGTAACCATGATGGAGAGGTTGATAGTGATGTCATTGGGAATTTAGTGATGAAAGAACTCGCTGACCTTGATGAAATTACTTATGTACGTTTTGCCAGTGTCTACCGTTCTTTCAAAGATGTTGATGAGATTGAAGAGTTGCTTCAAGAAATCACCAAGACTGTACGTGCGAAAAAAGAGTCTAAAAAATGAGACCTATTGAAGAATTTGTCTATGTTGGCAATCAGGTTATCGTTCCCGATCAGGCAAGTCTGATGCGTTGCTACTATCCCATTATTGGGGGTGAGGGATACGCTCTCTACCAGTATTTCGTGGCTTTTTATGACAATGGGAATCACCGCCATAAGTTTGCGGCTATTCTGAACCACCTTAACTTTGGAATGCAGCCCCTTCAGGAAGCACTGGCGGTTCTGACAGCAGTAGATCTCTTGGCCTTTTACCACTCACCTCAAGGGTTTTATGTTATAGAGCTTAAGTCTCCCTTATCAATTGAGCAGTTTCTAAAACATGCCGTTTATAGTTCACTTCTCGAGCAAAAGATTAGTGAACCAGCAGTAGACGCTTTGAAACCGGCAGGTCTACAAGGCTTGCAAGATTTATCTAAACGTTTTTCGGATGTCTTTACCGATGAGCGTTTGGCTCAAAAGTCTGTGTCTGAAATCAAGCCCAAAAATTCATTTGATTTAAGCAGTTTCAGGAATCGTATGCAGGCTGACGGACTTGTATTTACAGATGAAAAGACAGATGTGCCAGAAATCTATAAATTGTCTGAAACTCATGGCATGAATTGGTATGACACCTATCTCTTAGCGAAAAAGACAGCCGTGAACCACCAGATTATTGTCAAGCGTATGCAGGTGCAATTAGAACAGGCTCAAGCTCAAACATTGGGTGGTGATTCTGCTTTGACGGAGACGGAGAAAAAGATTCTTAAAGCGGTTAGGTCCGAAAAGCCTATAGATTACTTGCAAAGTGCTAAAGGCCCAAGCGGGACTGTGACTAATTCTGAGAAGCAGATTCTCACGGATTTGGCACAAAGAGGCTTTATGGATGAGGTCATTAACCTCATGGTTGCCTACAGTTTGGGACGGACACGTTCGACGAATGTGAATCGAGAGTATATCTCTAAACTTGCCAACGATTTTGCCTTTAAGAATATCGTCACTGCTGAACAGGGGCTTTTAGCTTTGCGTAGTGGTTACGATAAGAAATCACAGCAAGCAAAAGCTGATTCTAAGAAGAAAACAAATGTGCCGAGCTGGAGTAATCCAGATTATGATAATCAAACCAGTCAGGCTGATCAGGCCAAGTTGGATGAAATTAGACGTCGAGCTTTGGCAAAACTAGAAAAAGGAAAGGAGTAGCCTATGGAAAGAGTTGGACAAACCCTAAACCGAACAGGGCATCATGGGTCTGGCAATGCAACAGATTTAACGAAGCAAATTTTGGCAGATCCAAGAGTGGCTAGCTTTATTCAAGAGCATAGCCTAAGCCAGGATGAAATCAAGCGTAGTCTTCCTAAGTTTAATCAATTCCTGGTGGAATGCCGTAAGGTCAAAGAAGGTGATGCCTCGTATATTGCCAAAGGGTATGAGCCGATTCTGACCATGAATGAAGGCTACGCTGATGTCACCTATAAGGAGACGCGTCAGCTCAAAGAGCAACAAGAACAGCAGGCTATTGCTAAACGGATTAATTTGGTGAGTCTGCCTCAGTCTTATCGTAAGATTACCTTTGCGGACATTGCTCTAGATGATGTGGCTCGTGTTGATACCTTTGAGAGTCTCGTGGATTTTGTGGCGAATTACCCTAGTCCAGACCAGAAAGGCCTTTATATCTACGGAGACATGGGGGTTGGAAAATCCTTCATGTTGGCTGCTATGGCTCATGAACTTTCTGAAACCAAGAAGGTTGCGACGACCATTATTCATTACCCATCATTTACTATTGATGTTAAAAATGGAATCAAGGATGGTTCTGTCAAGGAACAAATTGATGCTGTCAAACAGGCGGAAGTTTTGGTTCTAGATGATATCGGTGCAGAACAATTCTCTTCTTGGATTAGGGATGATGTTTTGCAAGTTATCCTCCAGCATCGCATGATTGAGGAGCTGCCTACCTTCTTTACGTCTAACTATAGTTTTGCGGATTTAGAAGCAAAGCTATCCAATGGACGTCAAGGAGATGAGACTTGGCAGGCCAAACGTGTGATGGAGCGTATCCGTTTTCTTGCCAAAGAGGTTCACTTGAAGGGTGTTAATCGCCGTTAAGTTGAATCTATTAATAATAAAGAATAAGAGAGTTTGCTTTCCTTGGTGGAAGTAAGACTGCTAAATGAAGAAAGGAATCCCTATTTAATCAGGGACTTAAACATATGACATTACCTACAGTTGCTATCGTGGGTCGCCCAAACGTTGGGAAATCGACCTATTTAACCGAATTGCGGGTGAACGTATCTCTATCGTCGAAGAGTTGAAGGGGTAACACGTGACCGTATTTATACCTCTGCTGAATGGCTTAATCGCAGTTTAGCTTGATTGATACTGGTGGTATCGATGATGTTGATGCACCATTTATGGAACAAATTAAGCACCAAGCTGACATTGCCATGACTGAAGCTGACGTTATTGTCTTTGTCGTTTCAGGTAAGGAAGGCGTGACAGATGCGGACGAGTACGTTGCTCGTATTCTCTATAAGACCAACAAGCCAGTTATTTTGGCGGTAAATAAAGTGGATAACCCTGAGATGCGTGCAGATATCTATGATTTTTATTCTCTTGGACTTGGTGATCCTTACCCAGTTTCATCTGTTCACGGTATTGGTACAGGGGATGTTCTCGATGCTATCGTTGAAAACCTTCCAACAGAAGTTGAAGAAGAAAATCCAGATATCATTCGTTTTAGTTTGATTGGACGTCCAAACGTCGGAAAATCAAGCTTGATTAACGCCATTTTGGGCGAGGACCGAGTGATTGCTAGTCCGATTGCTGGTACGACTCGAGATGCCATTGATACAAACTTTGTGGACAGTGAAGGTCAAGAGTATACCATGATTGACACCGCTGGTATGCGTAAATCTGGTAAGGTTTATGAAAATACAGAGAAATACTCTGTCATGCGTTCTATGCGTGCCATTGACCGTTCTGATATTGTTCTTATGGTTATTAATGCCGAAGAAGGTATCCGTGAGTATGACAAGCGTATTGCTGGTTTTGCCCATGAAGCTGGTAAAGGATTATCATCGTAGTTAACAAATGGGATACGATTAAGAAAGACAATCATACCGTTGCTAACTGGGAAGCAGATATCCGTGATCAGTTCCAATTTTTGAGCTATGCACCAATTATCTTTGTATCGGCTGAGACGAAACAACGTCTTAACAAGTTGCCAGAGATGATTAAACGCATCAGTGAGAGTCAAAACCGTCGTATTTCATCGGCTGTCTTGAATGATGTTATCATGGATGCCATTGCCATCAACCCAACACCAACTGACAAAGGAAAACGCCTTAAGATTTTCTACGGCACACAAGTTTCGGTTAAACCACCAACATTTGTTATCTTTGTCAATGAAGAAGAGCTTATGCACTTCTCATACATGCGTTTCTTGGAAAATCAAATTCGTCAAGCCTTTGGTTTTGAGGGAACACCAATCCATTTAATTGCTCGTAAACGTAAATAAAAAAAGAGACCAACCAGAATAAAATCTTTATGGGTTGGTCTTTTATCATTGTAAGGAGAAAACGATGTTAGAAAATATTCAAGCTTATTTATCTAAACAAGGGGTTAAGTATATCAAACCTGAAAAGGCGGGCCTACACCAGGAAGAGATGGAAGACCTCAAGGCACTTGGTCAAGCAGCTCGTAAGGAGATGCAGGCTTTAGCAAAACTTCTAGAGGAGCGTTTGGCACCCTTTAAGATGGATCGTGTCAGTAATTGGGCTAATCAAGCACAAATATGCCGGCCACACTTTTGGTGCTATTATAAGGCACCTGAGGACAGTTTAGACGATGTTGCCATGGCGATTCGGCTCTATGGTCAGCCTAAAGATTGGGGAGTCTCAGTTGAAGTTAGCTTTATCGAACGGAAAAAATCAGATACTACTCTAGCTAAACAACATAAGGTCCTAGACTTACCGATTGCACCCTCTCTATACTATTTTGCCCAGGAAAATGGTGTCAGTCATCGTGTGGAAGGAACTGAAGACAATCGTCAGATGCTTAAAGAAGCAGTTAGAGATAATCGTGTTCGTAAGGTATTGGTTAAATATGATGTTCCTGTGACTACTAGTGAAACAATAGAAGAGTTAGTAGAAAAACTTGCTGATGGATTTGATAAGTTGAAACCCTATTACGAGAAAGCTAATAAAAACTAAAAAATCTCCAGGTTCTTTCTGGAGATTTTCCTTGTTATTTTGGTGCAATCACTTCAGCACCACCCATGTAAGGGCGAAGAACTTCAGGGATAGTTACTGAACCATCTTCGTTTTGGTAGTTTTCAAGGACAGCGGCTACTGTACGTCCAACAGCAAGTCCTGAACCGTTAAGAGTGTGAAGAAGTTTTACTTTACCATCGGCTTCGTCACGGTAACGGATTTGTGCACGACGGGCTTGGAAATCTTCTGTGTTTGAACATGAAGAAATTTCGCGGTAAGTGTTTTGTGCTGGAATCCAAACTTCCAAGTCGTAAGTTTTCGCAGCTGAGAATCCCATATCGCCAGTACACAAAGTGATGACACGGTATGGCAAGTTAAGTTTTTGAAGGATGTTTTCAGCATTAACTACCATTTTTTCCAATTCATCATAAGAGTCTTCAGGTTTTGAGAATTTGACCATTTCAACCTTGTGGAATTGGTGAAGGCGGATCAACCACGAGTATCACGACCAGCTGAACCAGCTTCTGAACGGAAAGATGGACTCATAGCGGTGAAGTAGATTGGAAGATCTTTCCCATCAAGAATTTCATCGCGGTAGTAGTTTGTCAAAGGAACTTCGGCTGTTGGAATGAGGACATAATTGGTATCGCTAAGTTCAAAAGTATCTTCCTTGAATTTTGGATATTGACCAGTACCAAACATAGAGTCGTGGTTAACCATGTAAGGTGTGATCATTTCAGTGTAACCTTCTTTAGCGTGCTCATCCAACATGAAGTTGTAGATTGCACGTTCCAATTTTGCTCCAAGTCCTTTGTAGAAGAGGAAGCGAGAACCAGTGACTTTAGCACCACGTTCCCAATCTAGGATACCAAGGTCTTCCCCAAGATCCCAGTGAGGCTTAATCTCAAAATCAAAGTTACGAGGTGTTCCCCAACGACGAACTTCTACGTTTTCGTCTTCGTCAGCACCTACTGGAACAGAGTCATTTGGTGTATTTGGAAGTGTCACAACGATGGCGTTAAGCTTCTCATCGATAGCAGCAAGTTCTGCATCAATCTCCTTAATTTCTGCAGAGACTTTTTGCATTGCTGCGATTTGTTCGGAAGCATCTTCTTTGTTACGCTTAGCTTGAGCGATACCATCTGAAGCAATGTTACGTTGAGCTTTGAGTTCTTCAGATTTGATAAGAAGTTCGCGACGTTTAACATCAAGCTCTTTGAGTTCATTTAAAGTTTCAGCAGCGACACCACGTGTAGCCAATTTTTCGGCAAGGGCATCGAAGTCGTTACGAATACGTTTTACATCTAACATAAGTTCCTCCAAAAAGTAAAACACTCCAGTGAAAGTGTTGGAGTGACATAGGCCACGGTTCCATCCAACTTCACAGGAGTGCACTTGTTTATGTTTTTAATTATTAGAAACGGTAGAATTTCGTAGGTCAACCCTACCTGCTCGCAGCAACCGCAGGCTTTCTGTAAGGGTCTAGCTAGTACTTATCCGTCTGTTATATTATACAAAAATTATGATTTTTTGGCAAATAAACCTTTGAGTCGAGCCCCAATAGTTTGAATGAGAGTTGGTAGCTTGACGACTTTTTCATTGCCAAGGTTGTTCCCTAGCAATTTTTAGAATCTTCCCAGAATCTTTAGAAGCAAAGAGGAATTTGCTCTTGTCTGTTAACACTTCAAAGTGGCGGCTAATTCTCTTTCCTGAGACATTTGCACCGATTTGTGTGATGCTAGTCCATGGAATTTGAATGTATTGCTCGACATTGACATCTGGGTAGAATTCAAGAGCCACATCTCCGATTAGAAATTTACCGACTTTCCCTCCGATAGCCATGTAGGAAACGCCTGTTGTATGCAATTCAACTGTTTTGTTTAGTGATTGTGCCATATCTATCTCGCTTTTTGATTGTAGTACCTTTATTATAGCATAAGAAAAGAGTTCAGCTTTGCTAAACTCTTACTCTTTTTACATGATTCCGAAGAAGCTTGCAATGATACCAACTACAAAGAGTCCGATGATGATTGTGATTGGTGAAACTTTCTTCTTAAGCAACCACATACATGCAAAAGTAAGGAGAAGTCCCATCAAACCTGGAATCAATGAATCCAATTGTTTTTGTAGGGTATCAACTTGAATCTTATCGAAGCTAAGTTTGTCATTAACTTGGCCGAGGATAGTCTTAAGTTGGTCACCGCTAACATTGCCTTTAGGCCATTCGATATAGGCACCTTTAGACAAAACTTTACCTGGAAGGTTTACAGTGAAGACGATAGATACCCAACGTTCAACAAGGACAGCCAAGATGAACATACCAAGGATTGATGCCCCTTTAGTAATATCTTTCAAGATACCACCAGACATGTCTTTAGTGATTTCTGAACCTGCTTTGTAACCAAGTTCTTGAGTGTACCACAAGAAGGCCATACGGATAAGGTTCCAACCGATGAAGAAGATAAGTGGACCAGCGATGTTACCAGCTTGTGCCAATGATGCACCAAGGCACCAAGGATAGGACGAACTGTGAACCAGAAAACAGGGTCACCGATACCGGCAAGAGGTCCCATCATACCGATTTTAACCCCTTGGATAGCAGCATCTTCGATGTCAGTACCGTTAGCTTTTTCTTCTTCAAGAGCCAAGGTAACACCCATGATAGGAGCAGCTACGTAAGGGTGGGTATTGAAGAATTCCAAGTGACGTTTAAGAGCTGCGGCTTGGTCTTCTTTGTTAGTGTAGAGTTTTTTGATAGCAGGAATGAGTGAGTAAGCCCAACCCAAGTTTTGCATACGTTCATAGTTCCATGAACCTTGCAAGAATTGTGAGCGCCACCAAACCTTTTTACGATCCGCTTGAGATAATTGAATTTTTTCAGCCATGAGAGCACCCCTTCCTAGTAGTCTTCCAAGATATCGCCGATTGGTCGCCAGAACCAGATGAAGTTCCGCCACCATTTCCGCCACCTTGTTTAGAAAGGTTGAGGTAGATGAAGGCAATAGCGACACCGATAGCACCAAGAGCGATAAGTGTCAATTGGCTAATAGCAGCAAAAGCAAAACCGATGGCGAAGAATGGCCAAACTTCACGAGTTGCCATCATGTTGATAACCATGGCGTAACCAACGGCTACGACCATACCACCACCGACAACATACCGTGGTTGAGCCAGTCAGGCATCAATCCAAGGGCATGTTGAACAGATTCTGCTGGGATAGCAAGAAGAAGGGCAGCTGGCACAGCGATACGCAACCCTTGAAGAAGGAGGGCGAGGTAAGTGTGCAACGTTCAACACCAGCGATGTTTCCGCTTTCTGCAGCTTTATCTGCGGCATGAACAAGGGCAACAGATGCTGTACGAACAAGCATAGTTAGGAAGAGACCGGCAACCGCAAGTGGGATAGCTGTTGCAGTCGCAACACCGATACCTTCAGTTGTGAAGTTACCACCTTTAACCAAAATAATGGCAGCAGCAACAGAGGCAAGGGCAGCGTCAGGAGCGACAGCGGCACCGATATTAGCCCAAGCAAGGGCGATCATTTGAAGAGAACCACCAAGCATGATACCTGCAGTGAGGTTACCTGTAGCAGCACCGATGAGGGTACATGCAACAAGTGGTTGGTGGAATTGGAATTGGTCAAGGATACCTTCAAGACCAGCAAGGAAGGCAACAACTACGACCAAAATTGCAGAAATAATTGACATATCTGACATGGTAATAATTCCTTTTCTATTGAGTTGTGATTAGCTGAGAGTATCAACTAATTTATCCGAATGAAGGTTATTGAACGTTAGCTTTTTTGATAAGGTCGAACAAATCTTTCTTAGAATCATTTGGTACCTTACGGACGTCGAATTCAACGCCAAGGTCACGCAATTTTTCGAAGCAAGCAACATCGTCTTTGTCCATAGACAAAACGTTGTTAACCATTGTTTTACCAGTTGAGTGAGCCATAGAACCAACGTTAAGTTCTTTGATTGGCACGCCACCTTCGATAGCACGAAGTGCGTCTTGAACAGTTTCGAACAAGATAAGCGCGTGTGTGTTACCAAAGCGAGGGTCCTTAGAAGCATCAATCAATTTTTGAATTGGAACAACGTTTGCTTTAACCCCATTTGGTGCTGCTTGTTTGATCAATTCTTTACGAAGCTCATCTTTAGCAACGTCATCTGAAGCAACAATGATACGGTCTGCTTTAGATGCAGGTGTCCAGTTAGTTGCTACCTGACCATGCAAGAGACGTGTGTCCAAACGTGCCAAGTTAATCTTGAGCTTACCATCTCCGATAACTGTCCCTTCTGGGATAGCTCCTTGAGGTGCTGCAGCTTCTACAGGAGCTGCTGTTGTTTCCTCAGCTGGATTAAGCTCCTCTGGAAGTGCTTTGATACCACCCTTAGCTTCCTTGATGATATTAGCAGCAACTTGCTCTGCAGTAGCGTTAGCATCCATCATACGTTCAGTGTATGCTTGGATAAGCATTGGCAAGTTAAGTCCTGTGATGATAGCAATCTTGCGATCTGGATTTTCTCCAGCAATTCGACTGGCTTGGTTAAATGGTGAACCAGACCAAAGGTCAGCCAAAACAAGAATTTCATCATCAGCATCGAATTGTGCAATGCGTCGTTGAAGTGAGCGTACAAGTCATCAGGACCTTCACTTGGCATGAAAGTTACGACTTGAACTTTCTCTTGGTCTCCAAAAATCATAGAGCCTGATTGGTGGATTCCTTCAGCGAACTTACCATGGCTGGCAATAATAATACCGATACCCATTCGTGTTCTCCTCCTTATAAATTATTTTTTCCTAGGCTTAAAAAGACTATCTCCGATTTTTATCAAGACGCTAAAAAAAGCGTCTCTCAATCTTTTTAAACATAAGAAATCAAGAACAATTATATTGTAAAACGCTTTCACGTAAATGTCAATAGCTAGTGAGATAAAATTTCAAAAGAAGTCAATTTCTTTCAAAAATGAGCAAAATATTATAAAAAGATTGCCCAACTATTAGATTGGACAATCTTTTTATAATATTCGGAGATTATTTCTTCTTGACAATGAGTCGGAAAAGATTTTTAAAGCCTTGTTTGAGGACAGCGATAAAGCTAGGTGCTTTTCTTAAACTTTCTCGAGGAATTCTTTTTTGAATTTCTTTCAAAGTTATTCGACTTTTTCGACTGGCAAAACGGAAACGTCCATTTTGCTTAGTTCGGATTTCAAAGCGTGGGATGAATTTACCACCGAAGTAGACATCGGCAATCACATAAGTGATTTCATCCCAAGGAATTTGAACGTAGTCTTGCAACTTCGTATCGTTGTAAAATTCGAAGGCCTTATCTCCGACCATGATATTTCCGTAAATAGGCCCTTCACGAAACCAAGTTCCCTTAGTTGTGTGAGCCATTTCGGTATTGAGCGATTTAACCATACCTTGCTCCGATTAGAGTACACCAATAATGTGGAGCACAATAGCTAGAACAAAGATACCCAAAATGATAACGATTGGAGAAACTTTTCTCTTAAGAAGGTACATACAGAGGAAAGTCAAACCAAGGGCAGCAAGACCAGGAATCAATTGGTTCAAGTTATCTTGCAATGTTGTCACCTTGTTGGCTTCGAGTGATTTACCAGCAGCTTGTTCTAGGAAGGCTGCTTTAACACCGGCAATACCTTTTGGAAGTTTATCCCAATCGATATAAGCACCTTCTTGTTGTTTAACAACAGAGACAACTGGTGTGAAGGTAATGCTTACCCAACGTTGGATAAGAGAACCGATAACGAACATCCCCATCATTGATGCGCCACGAGTCACTTGTTGAAGAAGGTTACCTGACAAGTCATCTGTGATCGCAGTACCAGCACGGTAACCGAATTCTTGAGTATACCATTTAACGGCAGCTACCATGACGTTCCAGAGAACGAAGAAGACGATTGGGCCTAGGACGTTACCTGAAACAGCCAAACCTGCTCCTAGTGAAAGGAAGATTGGACGAAGGGTAAACCAGAAGAGAGGGTCACCGGCACCTGCAAGAGGTCCCATCATACCGACCTTAACCCCTGAGATAGCAGCATCATCAATCTCAGCACCGTTGGCACGTTCTTCTTCCAAGGCAAGAGTAACCCCAAAGATTGGGTTGGCCATGAAAGGTTGTGTATTAAAGAATTCCAAGTGACGCTTAAGCGCAGCAGCACGGTCTTCTTTAGTTTGATAAAGTTTTTTGATTGCAGGAATAAGGGTGTAAGCCACACCACCATTTTGCATACGTTCATAGTTGAATGAAGCTAAAAGGAAGTATGAGCGCAAGAAAGCTTTGAAACGATCTGCTTTTGTTAATTTAATTTTTGAATCAGCCATTTTCTTTCCTCCTAATTAAAAGTCTTCCAGAATTTCACCGAGGGGATCACCTGATCCTCCATCATTTGAAGAACCATTTGAACCACTAGCTTCAAGTGCAAGGTACATAACGGCAAGACAGAGGCCGATGATACCCAAGCTAATCAAGGTCAATTCTTTGAGGGCAGCCAAAGCAAAACCAAGGAAGAAGAATGGCCAAACTTCACGACTAGACATCATGTTGATAACCATGGCATAACCAACGGCTACAACCATACCACCACCGATTGTCATACCTGATTTTAACCATTCAGGCATAGCTTCAAGACCAGATTGTACGAGGTGTGCAGGAATCAAGAGCAAGAGGAGGGCAGGGATAGCAACACGGAGACCTTGGAGGGCCATACCGATAAAGTGCCATCTTTCAACACCAGCGATATCAGCAGCTTCTGCACGGCTATCCATAATATGAGCGATGAAGACAGTTGCTGTACGGACAACCATTGTCAAGGCAAGACCGGCAACAGCCAAAGGCACCGCAAGGGCGATGGCAGGACCAATTCCTTTAGTTCCTTGACCACCCAAGATAAGGATAATTGTAGAAGCAACAGCGGCAAGTGAGGCATCTGGTGCCATGCAGCACCAACGTTAGCCCATCCCATAGTAATCAACTGTAAGCTACCACCCAACATTACGCCGAGTTCGAGATGACCAGTAACAAGACCGATAAGGGAACAAGCCACAACTGGCTGGTATGTTCGATTTGGTCGTTAACTGAGCTACAACCGATGATGAAAGCAACAATTACGACTAAAATAATTTGTACTAAACTCATTTATGCATCCTCCAAAATTATTTCTTCTCTGCTAATTTAGTTTCAGCTGACTTAATCAAGGCATCAACGTTTGCTGGGCTATCACTTGGTACCCCACGAACGTCAAATTTGACACCCAATGATTGCAACTCTTTGATAGCATCCACATCTGTTTGGTCAAATGAAAGAGCTTTAGTAACGTTGACTTTTCCTTCTTTATAAGCTGAAGAACCAAGGTTGATTTCTTTAACATCAACACCTGCTTTAACAGCAGCAAGAGCATCTTCAACAGATTCAAAGAGAAGCATAGCACGTGTATCTCCAAAACGTGGGTCATTGTTTGCTTTAACCATGTTTTTAATTGGGATAACGTGAACTTGAACACCAGATGGAGCGGCTTGTTTAATCATGTTTGTACGAAGTTTATCATGACAAACAGTGTCTGAAACAACGATGATACGGTCTGGGTGAGTTGAGTGAGTCCAACCAGTCGCAACCTGACCGTGGAGAAGACGTGTGTCAACACGAGCCAAAACGTATTTGATTTTTCCATCACCAAGTACTGTTCCTTCAGGAATGGTACCTTTAGGAATAGAAGGTTTAGCGTCGGCTGGTTTAGTGTCTTCTTCAGGAATAAGGCCTTCTGGAAGGACTTTAACGCCTTCTTTTGTTTCCTTATAAATGTTAGCGACAATCTCTTCAACCCCAGCATCAGGAGCTACCATACGTTCCGTATATGCTTGGATAAGCATTGGCAAGTTGAGTCCTGTCACGATAACCATCTTGCGATTAGGATTTTCTTCCTTAATTCGGCTTGCCTGGTTAAATGGTGATCCAGACCAAAGGTCTGCAAGACTAGAATTTCGTCGTCAGCGTCAAATTGAGCAATGGCATCTTTGAAGTGAGCGTACAAGTCGTCAGGACCTTCATTTGGCATGAAGTAACCACTTGAACTTTCTCTTGTTCACCAAAAATCATAGAACCTGATTGGTGAATACCTTCAGCGAATTTACCATGGCTAGCAATAATAATACCGATACCCATTAGTGTTCTTCCTCCTTTTATATATTGTTTCTTAGGAATAGAAAAATGATTATTGGTATTAGCATCGATCAGTATGAAATGACAACAATATTTTTTTAGTCCCTCGAAAATTAGAACACTCTAATTATAGGACGTTATCATGAATTTGTCAATGGTTTTCGTAACAAAAAGTGTCATATAATTGAAAAAAAACATCAAATTATTGCAAATATACTTTTTTTTCAGACAATAAGTGTTAAATATAGTTTTAAGCTATATCTAACTAGAAGAAATAGGATTAAGAAAAAATGAGATAAATGCTTGTAATAGCTGGTATTGGCTGCTATAACTTCTTCAATCAACTATTTAATGTTAAATCTATAAGAAAAGAGGGCCTCCTTATGTCAGATTTACTAAGTATTTATAAAGAATTGCAAGCAAAAAAATGGGTGGACTTGAGTCACCAAATCAATGCAGAAAGTCCACACTTCCCTGCCCTTCCTGCCTTGCAACAAGAAGACCTCTTCACATTGAAAGATGGATTCCATGTCCAAAAATTTACAGTAGTTGGTCAATACGGAACGCATATTGATGCACCGATTCACTTTGTAGAAGGTGGTCGTTGGTTGGATGAGATTGCTCTCAAAGATCTTCTTTTACCACTCTATGTTATCGACAAGTCTAAAGAAGTTGCTGCGAATCCAAACTTTATCTTGAGCAAACAAGATATCTTAGACTTTGAAGCAGAACATGGACAAATTACTGAAGGGGCCTTTGTCGCTTTTCGTAGTGATTGGTCGAAGCGTTGGCCAGATCAAGATGCTATGCGCAACCTTGATGAAAATGGGGTTCAACAGAGTCCAGGGTGGAGCCGTGAAGCTCTAGAATTCTTGATTCATGAACGCCATGTTAAGGCTGTGGGTCATGAGACTTTTGATACAGATGCTGGTATTCCCAGCAGCAGAACATGGCTTGGTTAACGAATACTACCTCTTGGAACAAAACATTTATCAGGTAGAAGTCTTGAACCAATTGGATCAAGTTCCAGCCGTTGGTGCTTTGATTTCAATTGCATTTCCTCACTGGGACAAGGCGACAGGTTCCCCAGTGCGTGCAGTGGCTATTTTACCTTAATCATAAGAAAAAACACCGAAGAAATTTTCGGTGTCTTTTCTTGTTTATAAGAAGAGTTCCTGGAGTTTGCGAGCAACGCCATCCTCTTCATTAGTCCACTCAATTTGTTCGTTAGCGTGGGGGAGAAGGACAGAGCTAGCATTCTTCATGGCATAACCAGTTTTAGCAAGTTCCAACATCTCTGTGTCGTTGTGTTCGTCTCCAAAAGCAATCAAATCATCCGTTGATTTGCGCATAGCCTTAAGTAAGTAGTTTAGGGCATAAGCCTTGTTAATACCTTTAGGTGAAAACTCCAAAATATTAAGCGGGCCACCCCAAGAATCAACTTCAATTTCTTCCTTGAAGTCTTTCTTGATATCATCGGCTAGCTGGTACTTATCTTCGTGACGAGTTTGCATAAGAAGAGCATTTGGGTTGCGCGTGATTTTAGTTGGTTCTAAACGCATAGCCTCAATAATTTTATCAACACCAAAGAGTTGTGGTTGGATACGTTCTGGGTGATTCATAGTGATATAGAAGTGTTTTCGATATTCACTAGCCAGAAAATCCATCTCTAATTCATCATGGCGTTGTAAGAGGCTAATCAGATATTTCTTATCTAATTTAACCGAATGCTCATAAGCCCAGTCTTGGTCTGGAAGATTGGTCAAAGAGCCGTTGAAGGTGATGAGTGGTGTTTCTAACCCTAGTGTTTTGTAATGGTCAATAGCCATACGATAAGGACGACCTGTAGCAATAACAACTTGGTGTCCTTTATTTTGTACATCTTTAATCGTTTTTTGTGTGAATTCTGAAATAGTTCCATCTGGGCGCAAGAGCGTTCCATCAAGATCTAGTGCAATCAATTTTTTTGTCATGTTCCTATTATAGCAAAAATCTGTCCTTTGTTGGTGATTGAGAAAGAGCTTTCTAAGAACGTTCGGTTTTTCATAAGAAAAGTCTCAGGAAATAAACCTTGCACCGTCAAATAATTTCATGTAGAATAGTAATGTTGCATTCTACATGAGAATGTTCCGAAATTATTCGGATTTTGACAATATTTTTTATTAAGGAGTCTAAACTTTCATGGAAAAGTTTTTCAAATTGAAAGAACATGGTACTGACGTCCGTACAGAAGTGACTGCCGGATTGACAACTTTCTTTGCCATGTCTTACATCCTCTTTGTTAACCCAGCGATGTTGGCCCAAACAGGAATGCCTGCACAAGGTGTTTTCTTAGCAACAATTATTGGTGCGGTTGCAGGGACATTGATGATGGCATTTTATGCTAACCTACCATACGCCCAAGCGCCTGGTATGGGGCTTAATGCCTTCTTCACCTACACAGTGGTTTTTTCTTTGGGTTACACTTGGCAAGAGGCCTTAGCAATGGTCTTTCTATGTGGTGTTATTTCATTGATCATCACGGTAACTAAAGTACGTAAGATGATTATTGAGTCTATTCCAACAGCTCTCAAATCTGCTATTTCAGCAGGTATCGGTGTTTTCCTTGCCTATGTTGGGATTAAAAATGCTGGTTTCTTGAAATTCTCAATTAATCCTCATACCTACACTGTAGCAGGTAAAGGTGCTGACATGGCCAAGGCGTCAATTACAGCTTCATCGTCAGCTACACCAGGTTTGGTTGCTTTCAATAACCCAACTGTAATTGTAGGTTTGATTGGTCTTGCGATTGCGATTTTCTTTATTGTTAAAGGTATTCGTGGTGGTGTTCTTCTTTCAATCCTTGTAACGACTATCATTGCTATTTTTGCTGGTGTTGTTGATCTTGGAAGCATTGACTGGCACGCAGCTAGCTTGACATCATCTATTAAAGATCTTGGTCAGGTCTTTGGTGCAGCGCTTGGATCTAAGGGATTGGGATCACTCTTTGCAGACGTTTCTCGTTTGCCTGGTGTCTTTATGGCTATTCTTGCCTTTTCATTGACTGATATCTTCGATACTATCGGTACCTTGATTGGTACTGGTGAGAAGGTTGGTATCATTGCTTCAACAGGTGATAACAACGAATCAAAAGCTCTTGACCGTGCCCTTTACTCTGACCTTGTTGGTACAAGTATTGGTGCCATTGCAGGGACTTCAAACGTTACAACTTACGTTGAATCTGCAGCAGGTATTGGTGCTGGTGGACGTACTGGTTTGACAGCTCTTGTGGTTGCTGTACTCTTTGCCATTTCTAGTTTCTTTAGTCCAGTGGTATCAATCGTTCCTAATGCTGCCACAGCGCCTATTCTTATTATTGTAGGTGTTATGATGCTCTCTAACCTTAAGAGTGTCGATTGGGAAGACTTGTCTGAAGCTATTCCTGCCTTCTTCACTTCTATTTTCATGGGATTCTCATATAGCATTACCTATGGTATCGCAGCTGGTTTCCTTACTTATACTTTGGTCAAAATCGTCAAAGGTCAAGCTAAGGATGTCCACTTTATTATGTGGATTTTGGATATCTTGTTTATCCTTAACTTCATCAGTATGGCTGTGTTCTAAAGCTTGAAAGTTAAAAGTCTGTATATTTGTCAGGCTTTTTCTTTTGCGATTTTTATCTGGAGGAATGTGAGAGAGTTACTATTGGTTAACTTTTGAAACTATAGTAAGTTTTACAAAAACATTTCTAATCTATGAGTGTTTAGCGTGCCCAAAATAAATTAAAAATTAAAATACACATCTTAATTTCTTACTTAAATGATTCAATATTTATAAGTTTCTACTGTATTTTTACAGTGGATTCTAGTCCATATTTTTATTTTTTGATATAATGAAAACATGATTTACAGTCAAAATGAAGAAGAATTGATTAGTATCGGCCAAAAGCTAGGTCGACTGCTCGATTCTGGAGATATAATTGTTCTCTCAGGTGATCTGGGAGCTGGCAAAACAACCTTAACCAAGGGGATTGCCAAAGGTTTGGATATTTCACAGATGATAAAGAGTCCAACCTATACTATTGTAAGGGAGTATGAGGGGCGGCTGCCACTCTATCATTTAGATGTCTACCGCATTGGTGATGATCCTGATTCTATTGATTTGGATGATTTTCTGTATGGTGAAGGTGTGACAATCATCGAGTGGGGTGAGCTCCTAGATGAGAGTCTGTTAGGTGATTATCTCCTAATTTCGATATCTCATCATGGAGATGGACGTCAGTTGCTTTTTGAATCTTTCGGTCCTAGAAGTAAGGAGATTCAGGAGGCAATGGTAAATGGCTGAGCAAGAATTAGTCATTGAGGAAGCCCAAAGAGAGGATGCTGCCTCTCTAGCTCGTTTACTAGAGACTGTAGCCTTAGAATCGGATTTTCTAGCACAAGATGATAGAAGTTCTATACTGAGTGCTGAACAGTTAGCCACTTATATTGAAGGTCATCAACATAGGCTTAATGAGATTTGTTTGGTGGCGAAATTGGGTCATGAGGTCATTGGTGTTTGTAATGTTACCTCTGATCAAGATACTAAGACCAGTCATATTGGTGACGTATTTATTGCGGTTTCTAAACCCTACTGGGGGAATGGTGTTGGCCAGTTTCTTATGGAAACAATGATTGACTGGGCAGATCATACACCAACTATCCGCCGCTTAGAGTTGACGGTTCAAGCACGTAATGAGCGTGCGGTTCATCTCTATCAAAAATTTGGCTTTGACATTGAAGGCACTAAGAAACGTGGTGCAAGAACTAAAAATGGAGAATTTCTAGATGTTTACCTTATGGCTAAACTCATAGATTAGGAAAAAACATGAAACTTGGACGAAAAATTTTATTGATGTTGTTGGCGATTTTTGCAACGACAGTAGTAGCTGCTGGTATTTACCTAACGACAACTTATAATTACGCCACAGGCGAATTGTCAAAAACGTTTAGGGCTTCTAAAGCAACTTCAGGGAATAGTAAGGCTATTCAACAGACTAAGCTATAACTATTCTCTTGATGGGGGTAGATACAGGATCCAAAGAACGTAAGGAAACCTGGGAAGGAAACTCTGATACCATGATTTTGGTAACAGTGAACCCTAAGACTAAGAAAACAACCATGACCAGTTTGGAACGTGACCTTTTGACAGATATTGAGGGGTCGGGTGAAGCAAAACTAAATTCAGCATATGCTGAGGGTGGTGCTGACTTGGCTATTTCAACCATTCAAAAGGTTTTAGATATTGATATTGACTATTATGCACTGATTAATATGCAGGGTATGATTGATTTGGTAGATGCTGTTGGTGGTATTGAGGTAACGAATCATTTTGATTTTCCAATTTCGATTGCAGAAAATGAACCTGAATTTCAGGCAAAAGTTGAGCCCGGAACCCATAAAATCAATGGTGAGCAAGCTTTAGTCTATTCACGTATGCGTTACGATGACCCTGATGGTGACTATGGTCGCCAAAAACGTCAACGTGAGGTTATTCAAAAAGTTGTAGCTAAGCTCTTGAAGATGGACTCTATTGGTTCTTACAAGAAAATTTTATCGGCTGTAAGTTCTAATGTTCAGACAAGTATTGATCTTGGTGATACCAATACTTTGCGTAGCTTGATGGGTTATAGTGATGCCCTTAAAAATATTAAGTCATACCAATTGGCTGGTTCGGATGCCATGATCGATGGAGGAAGCTATCAAGTAGCCTCCACTGAGGATATTCTTAAGGTGCAAAATCGCATTAAGCAGGAAGTTGGTAAGAAGAAAGTTTCTGAATCTAATCTTAAGACTAGTTTGGTTCTCTATGGTTCTGGTAGCTCTAACTATGGCTCAGATGATTTCGTTAATTCTAAAGGAAGTGCGGCTTCGAGTGAGGCATCTTCAAATTATGAGGGCGGGACATCTGAGGCAGCTGGTGGTGGGTCAGTAAGTACCTACAATGGAGGTACTACCTATAGCAATAACTATAGTGAAAACACAGGTAATTATGTTCAGGAACAAGGTACGACAACCCCTACATACAATAATAATGGATCGGGTGTGACTACTTATAGCACTGTTCCAGCGGCGCAATAAATAAGGTTGGGTGATTCCCAACCTTTTTGCTTTGAAATGATAGCAATATGGTTATTCCTTGCAATGGCTTTTGAGCTATGCTATAATATAGGAAAATAACGAAAGAGAGGCGGAGTAGAAACTTCGTCTCTTGTGTGTGTAAGGAGGTCATAATGTCGCAAAAAATTATTGATCTCGTGACGGCAGTCGTAGCTCCAGCTATTCCTGAGCCATACGAACTGGTCGATATCGAGTACGAAAAGCTTGGCGGTGACTATGTCTTGTCAGTTTTGATTGATAAGCCAGGAGGTATTACTGTAGAAGATACTGCAGACTTGACTGAAATTATCAGTCCCCTCTTGGATACTATTCAGCCTGATCCTTTCCCGGATCAATACATGCTGGAAGTTTCTAGTCCAGGGTTAGAGCGTCCCTTAAAAACCAAAGAAGCTTTGACAAATGCTGTTGGTCAATATATCAATGTTAGTCTTTACAAGGCTATTGATAAGATCAAGATTTTCCAAGGTGACTTGGTGGCCTTTGATGGGGAAACCCTAACAATTGATTACCTTGATAAGACTCGCCATAAAACTGTTGAGATTCCCTATCAAACAGTTGCTAAAGCTCGTTTGGCAGTCAAACTCTAAAACTCTTAGTGTAAATAAAGAAAGGATGCCAGTTTTAGCCTTTAGAGGCTAAAACAACAAAGAATATGAGCAAAGAAATGCTAGAAGCCTTCCGTGTCTTGGAAGAAGAAAAACACATTAACAAGGAAGATATCATCGATGCTGTGGTTGAATCACTTAAATCAGCTTACAAGCGTCGTTATGGTCAGTCTGAATCAGCAGTCGTTGAATTCAATGAAAAAACAGGTGATTTTCAAGTTTATACTGTTCGTGAAGTTGTAGATGAAGTCTTTGATAGTCGTTTGGAAATTAGCTTGAAAGATGCCCTTGCTATCAGCTCTGCCTACGAGCTTGGTGACAAGATTCGTTTTGAAGAGTCAGTCGATGAATTTGGCCGTGTCGCAGCGCAATCTGCCAAACAAACCATTATGGAAAAGATGCGCAAGCAGATGCGTGAAATTACTTATAATGACTATAAGCAACATGAAGGTGAAATCATGCAAGGAACAGTTGAACGTTTTGACCAACGTTTCATTTATGTGAATCTTGGAACGCTCGAAGCTCAATTGTCACGCCAAGACCAAATTCCTGGGGAAAGCTTTAAGTCACACGACGTCATCGATGTTTATGTTTATAAAGTTGAAAACAACCCTAAAGGTGTTAACGTCTTTGTAAGCCGTAGCCATCCAGAATTCATCAAACGTATCATGGAACAAGAAATTCCTGAAGTATTTGATGGAACTGTAGAAATCATGAGCGTGTCTCGTGAAGCTGGTGATCGTACCAAAGTTGCTGTTCGCAGTCATAACCCTAACGTTGATGCTATTGGTACTATCGTTGGTCGTGGTGGAAGCAACATCAAGAAAGTTGTCAGCCGTTTCCACCCAACACGTTTGGATGCTAAGACAGGAATTGAAGTTCCTGTTGAGGAAAATATTGATGTTATTCAATGGGTTGAAGATCCAGCTGAATTTATCTACAATGCTATTGCACCGGCTGAAGTGGACTATGTTCTCTTTGACGAAGATGATAGCAAACGTGCGACAGTAGTTGTACCAGATAACAAATTATCTCTTGCAATTGGTCGTCGTGGACAAAACGTTCGTTTGGCAGCTCATTTGACTGGTTACCGTATTGACATCAAGTCAGCTTCTGAATATGAAGCACTCGAAGCTGAAAAAGCTGAGGCTGCTACTGAGGAAGTTGTTGACGAGATTGTTGCAGAAGATGCTACACCTGTTGAAGTCACAACAGAAGAAGTAACTGAAACAACAGAAGCAGAATAAGAAGAACATAGAGGTGTTTGATGGCTAAAACACGAAAAATACCTTTACGCAAATCAGTTGTCTCAGGAGAAATCATTGATAAACGTGATTTGCTCCGCATTGTAAAAACTAAAGATGGTGAGATTTTCATTGATCCAACAGGAAAGAAAAATGGCCGAGGTGCTTACATTAAATTAGATAATGAAGAAGCTCTCCAAGCTAAAAAGAAACGTGCTTTTAACCATAGTTTCTCCATGGATGTTCCTGAAAGTTTTTATGATGAACTCATTGCTTATGTGGATCACAAGGTCAAAAGAAGAGAGTTAGGTCTTGAATAACACAGAAAAATTGTCAAATATGTTGGGACTAGCACAAAGAGCTGGAAAGCTTATTTCTGGCGAAGAACTTGTCATCAAGCAGTTCAATCAGGACAGGCGAGACTAGTTTTTCTTGCCAATGATGCTGGTAGTAACGTGACTAAAAAGACGACTGATAAATGTAACTACTATAATATAGAAGTCTCCACAGTGTTTAACGCACTGGAATTAAGCATGGCTATTGGTAAACCAAGAAAAACGGTTGCTGTAGTTGATGCTGGATTTTCAAAGAAAATGAGGACTCTTATGGACTAAAGAATAGGAGGACATCACGTGTCAAAGAAACGATTATATGAAATCGCAAAAGAGGTTGGTGTAGAAAGCAAGGTTGTTGTTGCAAAAGCTCAAGAACTTGGTCTTTCTGTGAAGAGCCATTCCTCATCAGTTGAAGAAGCTGATGCTAATCGTATCACTTCAAGTTTAAAAGAGGGAACAGCTAAGGCTGAAAGCAAGCCAGCTCCTAAAGCGACACCAACTCCTAAAGAGGAAAAGGTAGCGCCTAAGGTTGATAAGGTACCTGTTGCCAAATCAGCTCCAGCTAAAGAAATATCAAAGGCTGAAGTCAAAGAAGCCCCTGCGACTCCGAAAAAACCACAAAGCCGTAATTTTAAGGCAGAACGTGAAGCACGTGCCAAGGCAGAAGCAGAGCGTCGTCAAAACGGCGGAGGCCGTGACAACCGTAATCGTAACCGAAATCAACAAGGGAACGATCAAGGTAAACGTCAGAATAATGATCGTCGCAACCAAAATGGAAATGGTCAAGGCAACCGTAATAATGGGAACCGCGGTAACAATAGTAATCGTGACCGTAATTTCAAAGGTAAACAGCGCAATGATCAAGGTCGAAATAAACGTAACGATGCTGCCCGTAACAATCAGGCAGGACCGCGTATTGACTTTAAAGCGCGTGCAGCAGCCTTGAAAGCAGAGCAAAATGCAGAATATTCACGTCAAAGTGAAACACGCTTCCGTGAAGAAAAAGCTGCAGAGCAACGCCGTGCGAAAGAGCAAGAAAAGGCAAGAAAAGAAAAACAACAGGCTGAAGTCGCTGCTCAAAAAGCAGTTGCTGAAGCTAAGCCAGCTCCCAAACCAGCACCGGTTGCTCAACCAGCTCCAGCTGCGCAAGCACAAGATACACGTCGTAAAAAGGCACGTCCAGATAAATCACGTGATAATCGTCGCGAGAATGAAGATGGACCTAAGCAAACAAGAAATAATAAGTGGAATAATCAAAACCAAGTGAGAAATCAACGAAATAGTAACTGGAATAAAAACAAAAATAAAAAAGGTAAAAATAACCGTGGTAATTCAGCTCCCAAACCAGTAACAGAGCGTAAATTCCATGAATTACCAAAAGAATTTGAATATACTGAAGGCATGACGGTTGCAGAAATCGCAAAACGTATTAAACGTGAGCCAGCTGAGATCGTTAAGAAACTCTTCATGATGGGCGTTATGGCAACTCAAAACCAATCTCTTGATGGGGATACTATTGAGTTGTTGATGGTTGACTACGGTATTGAGGCAACTAAGAAAGAAGAAGTCGATAATGCTGATATCGAACGTTTCTTTGTTGACGAAGACTACCTCAATAAAGATGCTATGGTAGAACGTGCACCAGTTGTTACTATCATGGGACACGTTGACCATGGTAAAACAACCCTTCTTGATACCCTTCGTAACTCACGTGTTGCGACTGGAGAAGCTGGTGGTATCACACAGCATATTGGTGCCTACCAAATTGAAGAGGGTGGTAAGAAAATCACCTTCCTTGATACTCCAGGACACGCGGCCTTTACATCTATGCGTGCCCGTGGTGCTTCTGTTACAGATATTACTATCTTGATTGTCGCTGCGGATGACGGTGTTATGCCACAAACTATTGAAGCCATCAACCACTCTAAGGCTGCTGGTGTTCCAATCATTGTTGCGATTAACAAGATTGATAAACCAGGTGCTAACCCAGAGCGTGTAATCGGTGAATTGGCTGAACATGGCGTTATCTCAACTGCATGGGGTGGCGATAGCGAATTCGTTGAAATTTCAGCGAAGTTTGGTCAAAACATTGAAGAGTTACTTGAAACAGTTCTTCTTGTGGCTGAAGTGGAAGAACTTAAAGCTGACCCAACAGTTCGTGCCATCGGTACCGTTATTGAAGCGCGTTTGGATAAAGGTAAAGGTGCGGTTGCAACCCTCCTTGTTCAACAAGGTACCTTGCATGTTCAAGACCCAATCGTTGTTGGTAATACCTTCGGACGTGTCCGTGCTATGACCAATGACCTTGGTCGTCGTATTAAGACTGCAGCACCATCAACACCAGTTTCAATTACTGGTTTGAACGAAGCGCCTATGGCGGGTGACCATTTTGCCGTTTATGAAGACGAAAAAGCAGCTCGTGCAGCCGGTGAAGAACGTGCCAAACGTGCCCTTATGAAACAACGTCAACAAACACATCGTGTTAGTCTTGATAACCTCTTTGATACCCTTAAAGCTGGTGAATTGAAGACTGTTAATGTTATCATCAAGGCCGACGTACAAGGTTCTGTTGAAGCCTTGGCAGCATCACTTCTTAAGATTGATGTTGAGGGTGTTCGTGTTAATGTTGTTCACTCAGCAGTAGGTGCTATAAACGAATCTGATATTACTCTTGCGGAAGCTTCAGATGCTGTTGTTATCGGATTTAACGTTCGTCCTACACCACAAGCACGTCAACAAGCGGAAACTGATGAAGTTGAAATTCGTCTTCACAGCATCATCTACAAGGTTATCGAAGAAATCGAAGATGCCATGAAAGGGATGCTTGATCCTGAATTTGAAGAAAAAGTCATTGGTGAAGCTATTATCCGTGAAACCTTCAAAGTTTCTAAAGTCGGAACAATCGGTGGGTTCATGGTTACTAGTGGTAAAATCACTCGTGATTCAAGTGCCCGTGTGATTCGTGATGGTGTCGTTATTTTTGATGGTAAATTGGCAAGCTTGAAACACTTTAAAGATGACGTTAAAGAAGTCGGAAACGCTCAAGAGGGTGGTTTGATGATTGAAAACTATAACGATATTAAAGTTGATGACGTTATCGAAGCTTACATTATGGAAGAAATTAAACGTTAATTTTGTTAGCTTTTAAGAAAGCTTACTTAGGAGACAAAGCTAGGTCATCTGGCCTGGCTTTTGTTCCATCATAATAAGAGAGAAAGGATAAGACTATGGGAAATTCATTTCGTGTAGACCGTGTTGGTATGGAAATCAAACGTGAGGTCAATGAAATTCTTCAAAAGAAAGTTCGTGACCCACGTGTGCAAGATGTCACTATCACAGATGTGCAAATGCTAGGCGATTTGTCAGCTGCTAAGATTTTTTACACTATTCATTCAACTTTGGCCTCAGATAACCAAAAAGCACAAACTGGTCTTGAAAAGGCTACTGGGACAATCAAGCGTGAACTTGGTAAAAAATTGACCATGTATAAGATTCCAGATTTGACCTTTATTAAAGATGAGTCTATCGAATACGGTAATAAAATTGATGAAATGCTTCGTAATTTGGAGCGTAAAGACTAAGAAAAAATTCCTGCCATAACTGACAGGAATTTTGCGTTATAATAGAATAAAAAGGAGGACTTCAATGAAAATAACGGTCTATTTGGGAGCTAATATGGGTGACAGTCCTAGCTTTAAGAAAGCAACAATTGCCTTGGGTCAGTGGATTGCTAAAAATGGGCATACTCTAGTCTATGGTGGCAGTAAGATGGGACTTATGGGAGTTCTTGGTGATACGATTTTGGAAAATGGTGGACAGGCTCATGGGATTATGCCACAATTCCTCAAAGATAGGGAGATAGCTTATGAGGGGTTAACCTCAATGACCATAGTAGAAACTATGGCAGAACGAAAGACTGCTATGCTAGAGCAAGGAGATCTCTTTATCGCACTTCCAGGAGGTCTAGGGACACTGGAAGAAATCTCTGAAGCTATTGCAGCTGCTCGAGTCGGTAAGTTGGACAAACCCTGTGTTTTCTTCAATCTCAATGGCTATTATGATGCTATGAAAATGATGTTAGATACCATGGTTTACTCATGATTTTTTGGAGGCTGAAACAGCAGCAAAATTCCTCTTTACAGATGATTTTTCAGAAATTGAAGCTTTCGTCCAGTCTTATGAACCACCTCAATTGAGACGTTATCGGTAGTATTGCTTTAATTTGTAAAAATGAGATGAATTAAAAAGATTCAATGACACATCATTGAATCTTTTTAATTAAATCTTTACAAATATTTCTTAGCGACTTCAATATCGCCAGCATAGTTATCACGTTTACCATTTACGATCTGGAAGGCATCAGCACCTTTACCAGCGATAACCACAGCGTCTTTAGAGTCTGTAGTCTCAGACATTGCTGTTTTAATAGCTTCTCTCGATCAACAATGATACGAACCTCGCGACTGATGTGGCTAGCAATTTCCTGACAGATAGCAAGAGGATCTTCCTTGTTAGGATCATCAGCTGTTAGGATGATATCAACATCAGGTAGGTATTGAGGACATGTCCAAAGTCTTTACGACGGCTTTCACCTTTATTTCCAGGAGCCCCTAGAATTAGACTAATACGACCATCTTGATGGCTGGTTACGACTTGTAAGAGCTTATCTAGGCTATCTCCATTGTGAGCATAGTCAACAAATGTCTTAGCCCCATTAGTTTGGGTTAGAACCTCCATACGCCCTGGAACAGAGGTTTGAGCGATTCCTTCCTTGATGTCTTGAAGGTTAGCTCCGAGACGTAGGCAGGCCAGACCAGCAGCCATAGCATTGTCCTGGTTAAAGTCACCGATGAGTTGGATATCATAGTCACCGGCTAATTTCCCACTTGCCTTAAAGCTAAAACCTGAGCCATGTTTAACAGCATTGTCGGAGTTTTTACCATAGAAGTCATGCTCTTTATCCGCAACTTCCTCAGCGATAAAAGCAAAGTGATCCATACCGCTATTGACGATAACAACTCGACTGTTTTCCAAGAGGAGACGCTTATGGTAGAAGTAGTCTTCAAAGGTTGGGTGTTCAATAGGCCAATATGGTCTGGGCTGATGTTAAGAAAGACACCTACATCAAAAGTCAATCCATAGACACGCTTAGTCAGATAGCTTGACTTGAGACTTCCATAATCAGATGGGTCATGCCATTAGCAACAGCTTCAGCCATCATACGGAAAAGGTCCAAACTCTCAGGTGTTGTTAAGGTAGACTTGAAGAAGTTTTTTCCGTCTAATGTCGTGTTCATGGTTGAAAGCATAGCAGGTTTATGACTTTGCTTGAGAATATTGAAGGCAAAGTAGGCTGCTGTTGTTTTCCCTTTTGTCCCAGTAAAAGCCAGTAATTTAAGCTTGTCTTGAGGGTATTGGTAGAAGGCCTGAGCAACGAGGCTCATAGCCTGCTTAATATCTGATACGATAATGGCAGGAATTCCCACTTGATAATCTTTTTCAGCCACGTAGAAACTCAAGCCAGCTTTGACAGCATTCTCTAAAAATTCAGGCTTGAAGGCAGCCCCTTTGGCAAAGAAGAGGGACGATGGTGTGACATCACGACTATCATAAGAAAGATGATCAAAAGTCACCCCAGTCCATGAATAGTAGTAGTTGTCTTGGTCGATAATATCTCTAAAATTATGGTCCTTTTTAAGAACCTCTAGAACTTGTTCAATAGTAATCATAGTTCCTATTTTAGCCTTAATGTTCTTGTTTTACAAGTCACAGCCAAAAGTTTATAATAAACTAGATTATATTTTATTCTCTAGAAAGAAAGTTATGACTGAAACTAAAACTGACACACAGCAGCAGCAGATGCTAAGAGGGACGGCATGGATGACAGCATCCAATATTATCAGTCGTCTATTAGGGGCACTTTACATTATTCCTTGGTATGCTTGGATGGGTAAACAGGGCGACCAAGCCAATGCCCTCTTTGGTCAAGGGTATAACATTTATGCCCTTTTCCTTTTGATTTCTACAGCAGGGATTCCAGTCGCAATTGCCAAACAGGTGTCTAAATACAACACTCTTGGAAAGATGGAGACGAGTTTCTTCTTACTCAAGCGTATCTTGTATTACATGATTGGTCTCGGACTGATCTTTGGCGTTTTCATGTACTTTGCTTCGCCGTGGATGTCTTACCTTTCTGGGGGAGACGAGGATCTGGTTCGCGTAATGCGTAGTCTTTCTTGGGCAGTTGTTATTTTCCCATCTATGTCTGTTTTACGAGGCTTTTTCCAAGGCTTTAACAACATGAAGCCTTATGCTTTAAGTCAGATTGCGGAGCAGATTATCCGTGTTATTTGGATGCTGTTGGCGACCTTCTTCATCATGAAAATTGGGACAGGCGATTATGTGACAGCAGTTGTCCAATCGACTTTTGCCGCTTTCATCGGTATGTTGGCTAGTTATGGGGTGCTTTTCTTCTACCTTTGGAAGGAGGGCAAGCTCAAGAGTCTTTTTGGCAAGCAGGCTGTTCATCCGGATATCAATCCAACTGCAATTGTTATTGAAACCTTTAAGGAAGCCATTCCTTTCATTATCACTGGGTCAGCGGTTCAACTGTTTCAGTTGATTGATCAATGGACCTTTATCCGTACTATGGAGAAGTTTACAAGCTATAGTAACAGTCAGCTTCAGGTTCTCTATGCTTACTTGTCTTCAAACCCAAGTAAGATTACTATGATTTTGATTGCTGTAGCTATCTCCATTGCTGGGGTTGGGATTCCACTCTTGACTGAAAATATGGTTAAGAAGGATCTTAGGGGAGCAGCTAAACTGATTATTAATAACTTACAGTTGCTTTTGCTCTTTATTGTTCCTGCCATTGTAGGATCAGTGATTTTAGCTAAACCACTTTATACAGTCTTTTATGGTGCGCCAGATAGTCAGGCCCACTTGCTCTTTGTAGCCAGTCTGATTCAAGTTATTTTCTTGGCCTTGTATAGCGTTTTAGCACCTATGCTTCAGGCAATCTTTGAAACCCGTAAAGCTATCAACTATTTTGCGATTGGGGTTTTAGTTAAGGCAATCCTACAGTTACCATTGATTATTTTCCTAGGAGCCTTGGCCCGGTTATTTCAACAGCCATCGGTTTAGGTGTTCCGATTGCTCTCATGTATAATCACCTCCACACTGTTACGCACTTTAGTCGTAAGACAGTGTTTAGAAAAGCCTTGCTCATCTGCATCCTTACAGTGCTCATGGCTATTCCAGTTGCGGTCTTCTATTGGTTGTTCCAGTTTGTACTGTCACCAACAAGCCGTATGGGTAGTGTGATTTACTTGGTCGTTGGAGGAGCCTTGGAATCGGTGTCTTATGGCGTTCTTGCTCTTGTAACTCGTATGGCTGACCAATTGCTTGGTGCCCGAGCAGCTAGCCTACGTGCTAAATTACATATTAAATAAAATCTAAACCAAGTCATGTGGCTTGGTTTTTTTCTTTTCAACTTTTCTGAAAAAGGAGTATAATAGGGGTGAAAAAATGAAATCGTTTTAATGATTTAGAATCGAGGAAAGGATTATGGTTGATTCTAGACAAGAACATATAAAATTAGGGACCTATCCTCCCGAACAAGTTTACCAAGTCTTGCAGACAAGCACTCAAGGTTTGAGCTTACAAGAGGTTAAGGAGAGGCAGGCGACGTATGGCCCTAACCAATTGAAGGAAAGTAAAAAGGAGCCTATTTGGTTGGTCTTTTTCAGGCATTTTACTAGTCTTATGGCGCTCTTATTGTGGGTTGGTGGCTTTATCGCTATGCTTTCTCATAGTTTAGAGTTGGGGATTGCAATTTGGTTGGTCAACATTATTAATGGTCTCTTTAGCTTTATTCAAGAATATAGGGCGAGTCAGGCTACGGCAGCTCTTAATAAGCTTCTTCCATCCTATGCGCGAGTTCTTCGTGATGGTAAGGAGGATAAGATTCTAGCTCAGGACTTGGTGCCAGGTGACTTGGTTTTCATTGAAGAAGGGGACCGTATTTCTGCAGATGGACGCTTGGTCGCTGTGACAGATTTGCAGGTTAACCAGTCTGCCCTCACTGGTGAGTCTAATCCTATTTATAAGTCAGATCAAGCAGATTTGACTCCCGACAAGACTGAGTTAGAGTATGACAATATGGTATTTGCAGGGACTACTGTCTCTTCTGGTTCTGGACATTTTATAGTATCTGCTATCGGGATGAAAACTGAGTTTGGACAGATTGCGGATTTGACACAGAATCTTGCTCAGGAAAAGAGTCCCCTTCAGAAAGAATTAGACCATTTGACTAAACAGATTTCAGTTATTGCGGTGTCTGTAGGTCTCTTCTTTATGGTGGCAGCGACTCTATTTGTCCATCAGCTTTGTCTCAAGCCTTTATTTTTGCATTGGGGATGATTGTGGCCTTTATTCCTGAAGGACTTCTTCCCACAGTTACTCTATCTTTAGCCATGGCCGTTCAGCGCATGGCTAAGGACCATGCTTTGGTTAAGAAGCTGTCTTCGGTTGAGACGTTGGGAGCAACTTCTGTTATTTGTTCAGATAAAACAGGAACTTTGACGCAAAATGCCATGACGGTTAACCATCTGTGGACCTTGTCAGACAGTTATGAGGTGACTGGGCTGGGTTATGCATCAGAAGGACAGATTGAGCAGGAAGGACGACCTATTTCTCTTGAAGAAAATGAGCTTCTTAATCGTTTGGTCCGCTTCTCTCATTTGGCTAGTAATGCTCAAGTTGTGGCTCCTAGTGCTGATAATCCCAATTTTACAATTTTAGGTGATCCAACTGAGGCTTGTCTTAATGTTCTCGCCGAAAAAGCAGGAATTAATTTAAATGACAATCATACTTGGGCCCCTCGCCTCAAGGAAATCCCCTTTGATTCTGATCGTAAACGGATGACAACAGTGCATAAGCTTGAGTTAGGATTAGATGGCAGTCAGCATATTTCTATCACCAAAGGTGCTCCGAAAGAAGTGATGGAGCTTTGCTCAGACTATTATGATAATCAAGGAATGATTAAATCATTGACAGCTACTGAGCGTCAGGCTATCCTTGCGGCCAACGACCAGTTTGCCCGAGACGGTTTACGTGTTTTAGCTGTGGCCTATAGACCTTTAGACAGTGAGCATATTGGAGAAGACAAATGGGACATGCAGACCTTGGAGGACAATATGGTCTTTCTAGGCTTGGTTGCATGAGTGATCCGCCACGTCAGGGTGTGCGTGAAGCCATTGAAAAATGCCATAGAGCTAGTATTCGTATTATCATGGTGACAGGTGATTATGGTTTGACAGCTCTTAGCATTGCTAAGAAAATCGGAATTGTACAAGGAGACGATGCGCGTGTTGTTTCAGGCCTTGAACTAGCTGATATGGATGATAATCAGCTCAAGGAAGCTCTTAAAGGCGAAATCGTTTTTGCTCGTGTAGCACCTGAACAAAAATACCGTGTGGTCAATGCCCTTCAAGAACTTGGCGAAGTTGTCGCTGTTACTGGTGATGGTGTTAATGATGCCCCTGCCCTTAAAAAAGCTGATATCGGTGTAGCTATGGGGGTATCAGGAACTGATGTTGCCAAGGAATCTGCAGATATGATCTTAACAGATGATCATTTTGCTTCTATTGTTCATGCTGTCGAAGAAGGTCGTGCAGTTTATAGAAATATTCAAAAATTCCTGACTTATATTTTTAATTCCAACACGCCAGAAGCCGTACCCTCTGCTTTCTTCTTGTTCTCTTTGGGACGCATACCTCTTCCCTTAACGGTTATGCAAATCCTAGCTATTGACTTGGGGACAGATATGGTACCTGCTTTGGGATTGGGGGTTGAACCACCTGAAGAGGGCGTTATGGATAGACCGCCAAGACGTCTTTCAGATCGCTTGCTCAATCGACAATTATTGATTAAAGCTTTTGTCTGGTATGGACTGATTGAAGCAGCCTTAGCGATGGGGGCTTTCTTCCTTAATTATTGGGTTAATCAAGGTAATTTAAACCATTTGGCCAGTTCAGGTCCCCTCTATCGAGAGGCAACTACCATGACATTAGGAGCTATTATCTTTACCCAAATTGGTATGGCTATGAATAGTCGTAAAGGTAGAGGGTCTATATTCCAAGTTAAACCATTTGCTAATCGGATTATTAGCTTAGGGATTGTTTTAGAAATTGTCCTCTTTATCCTCCTGTCTTACGTAGCCTTTCTTCCACACGTTATTTAACACTGCACCTATTGGACTTGATGATTGGCTCTATTTACTTGCTTGTCCGTTTGTTATTATGGCTTTGGAAGAAATCAGATATCGCTTATTTGATAAAAAGTAAGTCAGTGGCATACCTTAGATTGAAGCAAGACTTTTAAATCATTTCTTAGTGCTTGAAACTATGATGTTTCAGGCACTTTTTTGATGCTTGAAAACCTACTTTTGACAATCTCAAAAATTGGGCTTATTTTAAAATAGAGTCAGTATCTATCTGTCTTTTTAGGTTATAGAAATAAACTATAACTAACTATCAAGAATCCGTATGATGAACTTACCATTATTTTCAGAAAATAGTGATAAAATAGAGGTCATAGATATGGAGTATATCCACTTTACCATGTAGAAAGGGCACATTATGACACAAGAATATCAATTAGAAACCATTTTGGCACACGCAGGAATCAATTCGGATGAAGCAACAGGAGCCCTGGCTTCACCAATTCATTTTTCAACAACTTACCAACATCCAGAATTTGGCCATTCTACTGGTTTTGACTATACACGAACTAAAAATCCAACACGCGCAACAGTGGAAAAAACACTTGCAGCTATTGAAAAAGCAGATTATGCTATTGCGACAAGTTCAGGGATGAGCGCCATTGTTTTGGCCTTTGAAATTTTCCCAGTAGGTAGCAAGGTTGTAGCTGCGCGTGACCTTTACGGAGGTTCTTTCCGTTGGTTTAATGACAAGGAAAAAGAAGGGCGTTTCTTTTTTGAATACACAAATACAGAAGATGAGATGATCGCGGCTATTACAGAAGATACCGATATTGTCTACATCGAAACACCGACAAACCCACTTATGATTGAGTTTGATATTGAAAAAGTGGCCAAAATTGCTCATGACAAGGGTGCGGTGGTGATTGTTGATAATACTTTCTATAGCCCAATCTATCAAACCCCGATTACTCAAGGTGCTGACATCGTTGTACATTCAGCTACTAAATACCTATCAGGGCATAATGATGTTTTGGCTGGTGTTGTTGTGACCAGCAACCAAGAATTCTACGATAAACTTTATTATAACCTCAATACGACTGGTCCTACCTTGTCACCATTTGATAGCTATATGCTTATGCGTGGTCTTAAGACTTTAAAACTTCGTATGGAGGCATCAACAGCCAATGCTCAAGAAGTTGTAGCTTTCTTAGAAAAGTCACCAGCTGTTAAGGAAGTCCTCTATCCAGGTAAGGGTGGTATGATTTCCTTCAAAGTGGCTAATCAAGACAAGATTCCTACCATTATCAATTCCCTAAAGGTCTTTACCTTTGCGGAGAGTCTAGGTGGTGTCGAAAGCTTGATTACCTACCAACGACACAAACTCACGCAGATATTCCAAGTGATGTGCGTGCTTCCTATGGTTTGACAGACGACTTGCTTCGTCTTTCAATTGGTATTGAAGCAGCACAAGATTTGATTGCTGACTTGGAAAATGCCCTTAGTCTTTAAGGAGTTATCTATGACACGTTATGATTTTACAACACAACAAATCGCTTGGATCAAAATACCATGAAATGGCACGAAGCCGAAAGTAATCCAGAACTACTTGAGCTTTGGGTTGCTGATATGGACTTCCTACCTGTTCCTGAGATTAGGGATGCAGTTATCAACTATGCTGAGACACATATTTTTGGTTATCCTTATCCAAGTGAAGAGCTTTATCAGTCCATCATTAATTGGGAAAAAATCAACACGGTTACGTCGTTGATAAAGAGAGTATTGTTCTCATTGAAGGTGTTGTTCCAGCCATTTCAACGGCTATTCAAGCCTTTACCAAAGAAGGTGATGCTGTTCTCATCAATACACCAGTTTATCCACCTTTTGCTCGTTCTGTCCGCTTGAATAATCGTCGGTTGATTGAAAATAGTCTTGTTAAGGTTAATGGCCATTTCGAAATTGATTTTGAACAATTGGAACGTGATATCGTCGAGAATGATGTTAAACTTTATGTTTTCTGTAGCCCACATAACCCAGGTGGGCGTGTCTGGACCAAAGAAGAATTGACTAAGGTGGCAGATTTGTGCCAGAAGCATGGTGTCCTCTTGATATCTGATGAAATCCACCAAGACTTAGCTATATGGGAATAAGCACATCTCTATGAATACCATTTCAGATGCTTACAAGGACTTTACCTTGGTGCTTAGTTCGGCTACTAAAACCTTTAATATTGCTGGTACCAAAAACAGTTTTACTATCATTGAAAATGAAGACTTACGTAAAGCCTTTAAACAAAAGCAATTGGCAAATAATCAACATGAAATTCCAACCATTGGTTTGATTACAACCCAAGCAGCTCTGACCTATGGGCAACCTTGGTTAGAGGAATTGAAAACTGTCTTTGAAACTAATATTGACCTTTTAACCAAGGAACTTAGTGAAAAGACTAATATCAAGGTCATGAAACCTGAGGGAACTTACTTGGTATGGCTTGATTTTTCAGCCTATGATCAAGACCATAATGAGCTTGGACGTTTGCTTAAAGAAGAAGCCAAGGTAGTGCTAAATGACGGTATTACTTTTGGTTCTGAAGGAGAAAAACATTTCCGCTTTAACGTAGCTACGCCAACTACAGTTGTTGCCGAAGGAGTTAAACGTCTCGTTTCTGTCTTTGGAAAATAATAAAAGTGATGCAAACAGCATCACTTCAGAATGAAGACAAACATCGTTTTTGATGTTTGTCTTTTTTATATTCTTACCTAATTCTCCTATAATCCAATAATATTGAGATATTTGGGTAAAATTATAGGTCTTTCCTGTCATCATTTTTACCAATTTTTTGATATTTAGACACGCTAAAGTAAGCCCAACCTTAGCTTCCATTTTGGACTTTCCTTTTTCTCTGGTATAACGTAAGTTATGATATTCTTTAGCTGTTCCGAATAACCGTTCTATCGTTTCTTTCCGGTGTTGATACCGTTCTTTCATACCACTTTGATGGCGAATATCTTCACAGACTTCTAGGGCATCTTTCCAAATATGACGCACAACAACTTTTTGGTGCTGGCGACTTTCAGTACAAATCGCTAACAAGGGACAGGTCTTACAAATTTTAGGATTACTTTTATACTCTCGATAACCTTCACGTGTGGTTGTACGATAAGTTAATACATGGTTCTCTGGACAAAGATAACAATCAAAATGCTCGTCATAGACAAAGTCTTTTGGACGTAAAAAATCTTTCTTACCTCTTGGTCTAGTGTAAGGGGAAAACTGGTGTAATCCCTTTTTCTAGAAGAAACTTGGCAATACTAGGTGTTTTATAGCCTGAATCCGCAATAATGAATTCAGGTGAGAAGGGTTCTAGTTTGACAAAAAGAGCAGAGAAAGCCTGACTATCATGGATGTTTCCTGCTTCAACCGTATAAGCTAAGGC
>ENA-OQAN01000075-OQAN01000075.1-human-gut-metagenome-genome-assembly--contig:-NODE-75-length-50430-cov-2.588056_pt1 | contig 50430 bp, 53 predicted proteins | sample MGYA00242735_ERZ504527 | MGnify/ENA primary metagenome ERZ504527 (study PRJEB26092, sample SAMD00036230) | human gut metagenome | host: Homo sapiens | study: EMG produced TPA metagenomics assembly of... | reverse complement strand
TGCAATACCAATCCGAGTGCCTGTCGGCTCTCAAATCAGTAGCGAATATACACAAACCTTTTGAAAAAGCATTCATGGACACCATGAATTATTCATGGCCATCCCGGATCGTATAAATTTCCTTCAATTGGGCAGATATGGCTGTTTCTCAGAACAGACTTATCGTAACCTTTTTGAGCATGAAACTTTCGACTGGTTTGCGTTCAACGGATCTATCATCAGCAAGCATCTCACAGGCAAAAGAAAAGCCATTGCCATCGACCCTTCCTATATTCCCAAATCAGGCAAGAAGACACCTTGGATAGGTTACTTCCGGTCCGGTTGTGCAGGAGAGTACAAGCGAGGATTGGAAATCATGGGCATCGGTGTCATTGACATCGACAACCATGAATGCATGACTTTAGGTTCCATTCAGACGCCGGATTGTAAGACCTTGGATAATATGGACAAGAACCTTGTTGACTGGTACAGCTGCTATCTTATCAGCAGAAAAGACAAGCTGCAAAGCATATCCAAAACGGTGGTTGCAGACGCATTCTTTTCCAAGGAAACATTCATAACACCTATGTGTGAGAACGGTTTCCATGTCATCAGCCGCTTTAGGAATGATGTTGTCCTGTACTATCCGACATTGGAACAGAAAACAGGAAAACGTGGCCATCCCAAGTGGTTTGACGGTAGGATTGACTTTGCCAATCTGGATTTGACCCGGTGCAAGGAATACGAGGTGAACAAGGGAAAGCTATACGGATTGAGGGTATATGCAAAAGCTCTCAAAAGGTATGTTTCCTTAGCCGTCTGGTATCCGATGGACGGGAGGACAGACAAGTGGCAGCTTTACTTCTCTACAGACGATTCCATGGATGGACGCGAGGTGCTGGATTATTACAGAACCAGGTTCCAGTTGGAATTTTGCTTTAGAGATGGCAAGCAGCATGCAGGAATCACCAACTGCCAGTCTACCGACTTCAGGAAATTGGATTTTCACTTCAATGCATCGCTTGCTGCTGTCAACTTGGCCAAAGCGGCATGTAAGAGGCTCGGAATAACCTATTCCATATCCTCCTGCAAGTCATTCATACACAATGCTTATATGCTTGAACGATTTATTTTGCGTGTTTGGGATTAGCCCAGACCCGCAAGTTATTGACAAACTTTTCAAAGAACTCATTTTATTTACTGCCAGAGCCGCTTAGGCGTGGCGAATTTTTAACGAATTATTGATTAATTTCAAGCTGGTACCATTCTTGAAAAGCTTTCTCAGCGAAATTTCGTAAAGCAAAAGTAGGGAATGTGAAAGGATTTAAACAGGAAACTAGACTGGTGACGGGGTTTTATCGATGGATCTGGAGGCAAAAGCAGGGACTGTCGATGAATGCCTGGATTTTATCGACGAAACGACCGGTGCTTCAAGGAAAAAATGGGGAGATTTTGGTGAAAATGAAGATTATTTGAAGTTTTTTGAAAAAATAGTGTTACTTTTCGGGACACTTAGCGTCTAAGTGTATAAAGCAAACACTTAAAAAACGAAAAATTATGAAAACAGGATTTCTAACTCTTCTGATGGTGCTGGCTATGACTTTTACAGGATGTCAGGCACAAACTTACAAAGTCGTTCCCAGTAAGAACTATGTAACTCAGCGCGTGAATTTAGGCAATGTGTCTTCATTGACTACTTATTCCTTTGTGGATATCATTTATAAACCATCCTCCGGTCCGGCGTATGCGGAAGTTTATGCGCCCGATAATATAGCGAAATATGTGAAGCTGGAGGAAAAGGGAGGTGAATTGAAGGTTATATTCAAGGTTCCCGGAACCAACTCCTATTCAATCAATGGAAAATATACCTGTGAAGTAAGGGTGTATGCTCCTTCTGTAACGAGTTTCTGTACTTTGTCTTCAGGAGATATCAAGATTGATGGAGATCTGAATACGCGGAAGGATATTTCTCTTCAGACAAATTCCAGCGGTGACATTGATGCGCGTGATCTTCGTTGTGCCACTTTGAATATACAAACAAACAGCAGTGGTGACATTGAAGCCGGTAATGTGGAATGTTCCAAGTTGGTGATGTGCACCAATTCCAGCGGTGATGTGTCGTTGGAAAAGGCAAATTGTGACAAGGCCTTCCTTTCAACTAATTCCAGTGGTGACTGCAAGGTGAGTACACTTGTCTGCCAGAATAATGTAGATGCAACGGCTAACAGTTCGGGTGATATCTTTGTAAGCGGAAGTTGCCGGCAGGCTGCATTTTCAGCTAATTCAAGTGGTGATATTAATGCTTCCGGTCTGAAAGCTGCCAAGGTTAGTGCAGTAAGTAATTCCAGTGGTGATATTACCTGTCATGCCAGCCAGTCTGTTTCTGCTTATTGTTACAGCAGTGGAAATATCGGTTATTCCGGTAATCCGTCCAAAGTGGAAACTTCCAAAAAAGGAGTTTATCGGATGTAAGATAGAAAGAGGTAATTAGATAATTCCGGAAAAAGCGGAATCCTTTGAAAAGGAGAGACGTTTTTTTCCGGAATTTTGTTTTTATTGCAGGATGGCCTGGATGGTCTGCTGTTCTTCTTGAGAAAAGGAAATGTTTTCCAAAGCTTTCAGATTATCTGCAAGCTGTTCCACAGAACTGGCACCTACGATTACTGATGTAACGAGCGGATGAGCCAGCAGCCAGGCCAGAGACATTTCTGCGAGTGACTGTCCCCGTTCACAGGCCAGACGGTCCAGACGGATGATCTTTTGCAGAAGATTCTTCGGTCAATGCTTCTTTTTTCAGGAATCCTCCACGTGCGATACGTGAGTCTTCAGGAATTCCTTTCAGATAGCGGTTGGTGAGCAGTCCCTGTGCAAGTGGAGAGAAAGCAACAAATCCGCTTCCATTTTCAGCTGCCTGTTGCAGAACTCCCTGTTCCTCCGGTTCGCGGTTCAACAGGTTGTAGCGTCCCTGATAAAGCAGGCAGATGACGTCGTGGTCTTTCAGGTAAGCATACGCTTTCCGGGCAGCTTCAGGAGGATATTTGGAAATACCCACGTAAAGAGCCTTTCCCTGACGTACGATGTCTACCAGTGTCTGTAGGGTTTCTTCCAGCGGTGTTTCCGGATCATAGCGGTGCGAATAAAAGATATCCACATAATCCAGGTTCATCCGTTTCAGACTTTGGTTGAGGCTTGCTGTCAGATGCTTCCGTGATCCCCATGTGCCGTATGGTCCGGGCCACATGTCGTGACCGGCCTTGGTAGAAACAAACAGTTCGTCCCGGTAAGGAGCAAATGATGTTTTCATGATCTTGCCGAAAGTTTCTTCTGCACTTCCTGCTGAGGGGCCGTAATTGTTGGCCAGGTCAAAATGCGTAATGCCGTGATCGAAGGCATAATGCAGTTTGTCTTTGCTTCGGGCCAGACTGTCTACATCACCGAAGTTATGCCATAATCCCAGTGAAATGGCGGGCAACAGGATACCGCTTTTTCCGGCACGCCGGTAATCCATTCCACAGGTATACCGGTTATTGGCTGCTTGATATACAGAATCACTCATAGTTATAAAGGTTAGTTTCCGAAATTCTCTTCAATATGATTCAGGATTGCGTTCAGTTCCTCAAGAGTTTCTGCGCGCAACATTGCGATACGTGTATCTCTGAAGTTAGGAATTCCCTTGAACAGAGGAGAGGCAGCCAGGTGTCGTCTTACGTGGAGGATGCCTCGCCGTTCGTCAAGCAGGGCCACACTGTCTTTTACTTCCTGTCGGAGAACGTCCATTCTCCACTGGAAACTCAGGGGAGGAAGTTCCTCACCGGTCTGCAGGAAATGTTTGATTTCCTTGAAAATCCAGGGACGTCCGAAGCTGGCACGGCCCACCATGATGGCGTCTACACCATAGCGGTCGAAGCATTCCTGTGCACGCTGAGGGGTAGTGACATCTCCGTTTCCGATGATGGGAATACGCATGCGGGGATTGTTCTTCACTTCACCGATCAGTGTCCAGTCGCTTCGCCGGTGTACATCTGTGCCCGTGTACGTCCATGAATGGTGAGTGCTTCGATTCCACAGTCCTGAAGCTGTTCGGCCAGAGGAACGATGATTTTGTGTTCGGCATCCCAACCCAGACGGGTTTTCACCGTTACAGGAATGCGTACGGCATTTACTACGGCACGCGTGATTTCAAGCATTTTCGGAATGTTCTGAAGAAGCCTGAACCGGCTCCTTTTCCGGCAACCCGCTTGACGGGGCAGCCGAAATTCAGATCGAGAATATCCGGTTTGGCCTGTTCTACAATACGGGCTGCTTCCACCATTGTTTCGGTATCCTTACCATAGATCTGAATTGCTACGGGACGTTCTTCATCACTGATGTTCAATTTAAGCAGGGTCTTGCTTACAGAACGTATCAAAGCATCCGCTGAAACAAACTCGGTATATACCATATCGGCTCCGAACTTTTTGCACATCAGACGAAAAGCCGGATCTGTAACGTCCTCCATCGGAGCGAGCAGGACGGGTTTTTCTCCCAGGTCTATATTTCTTATTTTCATGTTACTTGTTTATGGTGCAAAGATAGTAAACTTACATCGCTTCTGGAGCGTTGCCTGTGAAAAAACGGAAACCACAGGGCGTAGCTTTAAGATTCGTTATGTGGATTTTCTGTGATTTTCACATTCCCTGTTCCGCACTGTTGGGTAAAACTTCCGCAAATTTTTGTTTCTGGTTTCTGACTGGCATGCGTAACTCTTTGAAAATCAATGTTGGCATATAACGATTATTTCTTTGGCATGACGCTTGTCTGTAATTTAGTGACACGAAACTAAAACTTAATAACTTAAAACTTTACGATTATGAAGAAATTATTTGTAGCAGTAGCATTGGTAATGGGAGTAGGAACAACAGTAGCTTTCGCAGCAGACAACCAGACAACAGCAGTATCTGTAGCAGTTGCAGTGAATGATTTTGTTCCTGTTGAAGTAGATGATCTTCCTCAGGCTGTAAAAGATACCTTGGCAAAAGATTATGCAGATTATATGGTGAAGGAAGCCGCAGTAGAAGCAAATGAAGATGGAACCCAGACGTACAAGGTTACGTTGACGGCACAGGACGATACTGAACAGACTGTTCTGTTATCTGAAAATGGAGAAGTGCTGAAATAATGAATTTGGTTTCTGATACCATCAGGATGGGGTATGCCGCAAGGTATACCCCTTTGTTTTGTCTTATAGTCAGTGAAAGAGTGTTGTTTTCAAGGTAGTTCATGAAAAAAGCATTACCTTTGCACATCGAATCAATCCGTAAAATAATGAATTACTCGATAAAAGACTTTGAGATTATGGCCCCGGTGGGTTCTCGTGAATCACTGGCGGCAGCTCTTCATGCGGGAGCAGATTCCATCTATTTTGGCATTGAGAGTCTGAATATGCGCGCCCGTTCGGCCAGCACGTTTACTATTGATGATTTGCGTGAGATCGCAAAGGTGTGTGATGAACATGGGGTAAAGAGTTACCTGACCATCAATACGATCATCTATGATGAGGATATCGAACTGATGCGCAAGATTGTGGATGCAGCCAAGGAAGCCGGCATCAGTGCCGTGATTGCTGCCGATGTGGCTGTGATGGCTTACTGTAACAAGGTGGGACAAGAGGTACATTTGTCTACTCAGTTGAATATCAGCAATGCTGAAGCCCTGAAGTTTTATGCACAATTTGCCGATGTGGTAGTGCTGGCGCGTGAACTGAATCTGAAACAGGTGCGCAAGATCTATGATGCAATCCAGCAGGAAGGCATTAAAGGTCCGATGGGTGAGCCTGTGCGTATTGAGATGTTCTGTCATGGAGCGCTTTGTATGGCTGTTTCAGGAAAATGTTATCTCAGCTTGCATGAGCTGAATGCTTCTGCTAACCGTGGTGCCTGCATGCAGGTATGCCGCCGGTCTTATCTGGTGCGGGACAAGGAGAGTGATATAGAACTGGAAGTGGATAACAAATACATTATGTCTCCCAAGGATCTGAAGACTATTCATTTCATGGATGAGATGATTGAAGCCGGAGTACGGGTGTTCAAGATTGAAGGACGTGCCCGCGGTCCTGAGTATGTGAAGACCGTTGTGGAATGTTATAAGGAAGCCATCCAGTCCTATCTGGACGGAACATTTACCGAAGAAAAGAAGGCTGCCTGGGATGAACGCCTGAAGACGGTTTTCAACCGGGGATTCTGGAACGGCTATTATCTGGGCCAGCGTTTGGGTGAATGGAGCCGAAACTATGGATCGGAAGCTACGGAACGTAAAGTATATGCCGGACGCGGTATTAAATATTTCTCCAATTTGGGAGTCGCTGAATTCCTGATCGAAGCTGCAGAGATCAAGGTCGGTGACAAACTCTTGATTACCGGTCCTACAACTGGTGCCATGTATGTCACTCTGGAGGAAGCACGTGTGGATCTGAAACCTGTGGACGTGGTGAAGAAAGGCGTTCATGTTTCGTTTAAGGTCCCTGATCGTGTACGTCCAAGTGATAAGTTGTATCGGGTTGTACCGGCAGAAGAACTGAAGAACAAGCAATAAAATCCGGAATACCGTTCTTGTCTGATTTCCAGGGATAAAGAACTGTCAGAAAAACGTCGAATCGTTTTCATTGAAAGGCCGAAGTTCATTTCAATGAAAGATTCGACGTTTTAAAAAAAGCTGGCGGGCTTTTTGAGGTTGTCTTTAGAGGCAGGGAACACGGATAAATTCCGTTTCCGGGAAATGCCGTTCCAGCCAGGTGCGGATGTATTCTTCCGTATCATGCTGGATGATTTTGTCTTCATTTTCAGGATACAGGTTATATAGTACGCTGTGAAGGCGGATACCTCGTTTTTCGATGGCTTCCAGGCTGAGCAGGGTGTGGTTGATGCTTCCCAGACGTCCGGAGGTGACGAGGATCAGCGGATAATTCTTTTGTGCTACATAGTCGATCGTCAGCAGGTCGCGGGTCAGGGGGACCATCAGACCGCCGGCTCCTTCCAGCAGCACGCGGTCGTAAGATTGCAGCAGGGCCTGTGAGGCTTGTTCGATCTTGTCGAAATCAATGTCCCGGTGATCTATTTCCGCAGCCAGATGGGGCGAACAGGGGTAAGTAAAGATTTCCGGCATGGTCAGGCGTTCGCGGTCGGCTTCCACCAGTCCCGTTCCCATGATCTGGCGGTGGACTTCAATATCTTCTGAGATTTCGGTATTGCCGGTCTGGATAAACTTCTGGGTAATGGTCTTGATGCCTTCCCGGTTCCATTCCCGGGCCAGGAATCCGGTGGCATAACTTTTTCCGATGGCGGTATCAATGCCACTGACAAAAATAATTTCTTTTTTCATGATGCGATTTTTTTAGCATGATGTAAATCGGATGATAGGTCAGCCGTACCGTATGATCCGGCTGGCTGTATATTTCCTGATATCGGTTACAGAAAGTGGCGAGGCTTCCTTTGGTCCACTGGCTTTGACGGATGCCGGTCACTCCCGTAGCTTTCAAGTGTTTGAGTACGTCCATGGGCGACTGGAAGGAAAGGCTTAGCTTCTCTTCGTGGCAGTAGAGCAGCTCATAGTCGGAACGTAAAGCCTCTTTCAGTTCCTCAAGTGAAAGATAAGGCAAGGTGCTCCGGTGAGTGAGGCGACTTCTGTCAGGTTCTCCTTGCCGAAGGTACTGAACGTGAAATAGCCGTCGTTCGTCAGCAGATGACTGCAGCGGTGGAAGAAACGCTGGGGCGATTCAAACCATTGTAAGGCCGAACAGGAAGCGATGAGGCTTTGTCCGGCCGGAAAGTTCAGGCGTTCTGCGTCTCCGGCAAAGAAACGGATCCGGTCGTCCAGCAAATCTTTGAAGCAACCTGCACTTCGGGACAGATGTCGTTCAGGCAGAGTTGTCCGGGTTTGACGTCATGCAGGTAGGAACGTGTGAAGAGGCCTGTTCCGCATCCCACCTCCAATACGCTGCGATGAGCTGATGCGGGAAGGTAACGCCGGATAAGTCTGGTCATCTTTTCGGCGATCTGTCGTTGGATATTTGCTTGCTCCGGATAGGTTGAGGCGGCCTGGCGAATCGTCTTCTGATCAGTCCTTTGTCCATAGCTGCTCCTTTCCTTTCAGGCATTCCGTGAAAAACAGGTCTGCATAATGCGGTATATTCATGGAGAGAACAGGAGTTCCCTGCCAGGCTTCCAGCTGGTTTTGTGAGGGGAAGATCCGGTCTTCCGTGCCGATGATTGCTTTGTCCCACTGAAAAGCGGGTACCGGTAGGCGGAGAACTTCCTGCCGGAGGGCTTTCAACTCTTCGTGCAGTTCTTCGACGCTGCGGCGGGGCTGGCGGTCAAGAAAGTGCTTTACTTCTTCCGTACCGCCGCACATCCGGCGACGGAACTTGGCCAGTGTAGCCGGAGAAAAAGTATCAAGTGTTCCGTTGAATACAGCTTCCGGTATGCCTGTCGTATCGTGAATGGGAGTGAGTGTCCCGTTGACGGCCAGTTTCATTTCCCAGGGAAGATCTTTCCCGGAAAAGGTTTGTGAGGCAGCCCATACACCCATAGACCAACCCAGCAGACGGATGGACTGATAGCCTTCCAGCTGGCTGTAGTCGAAATCTAGATTTCGGTAGTCAAAACACAACAGGTAGTCATATCCTTCCGCTGCAGGACGTGTGAACAGGCATTCGTCACTGCCCCATCCTGCAAAGAAAAGCAACAGGGATGAATTCCCTTCTCGGAGAATGAATCGTTGTTCCATGTGTGTATGGGTTTATTTGTTTTGAGTTTCTTTCAGAGTCTGAATCAGTCGGCTGATTTCTTCCGGGGTGATGGCGGCGGTCAGGGAGAATCTCAGCCGCGAGGTGCCTTCCGGTACCGTAGGCGGACGTACGGGAAGAACATAGAATCCTTTCCGCTGCATTTCCGCAGCTTTCTCGATGGCCTTCTCGCTGGCTCCCAGTGTCAGCGGAACAATCTGGCTTTCAGATGTACATTCGCATCCCATTTCCCGGATGCAGGTACGCAGCCGGCTGGAGGCCTCGGCCAGCCATTGCCGGCGGTCGTCCCATTGCGAGAGTCGTTCCAGCAGAAATTTGGTCCAGGCAATGTTGACAGGAGGCAGGGCAGTTGTGAAAATAAACGGACGTACCTTATTGATCAGGTAATTCCGGATTCTTTCACGGCAGACACATAGGCACCGATTGATCCCAGTGCCTTGCCGAATGTGCCGCACAGGAAATCGATATCTTTGATACATCCCTGTTCTTCGGCAACGCCCAGTCCGTGAGCTCCCCGGACGCCGATACCGTGTGCCTCGTCTACATAAAGATAAACATTGGGATATTTGTTTTTCAGTTCCACGAGTGTCTGGAGCGGAGTTACATCTCCGTCCATGCTGAAGACGCTTTCCGTCACAATGATGATCCGGCTGTAATTTTTGTGATATTTCTGGATCAGTGTTTCCAGTATGCGGTAATCGTGATGACGGTAGCGGATGCTGTATCCACTGGATAACAGGATACCGTCGATGATACTGGCATGAACGAGCTTGTCGGCCAGAATGAGTGTCCGGCTGTCCGTGATGGCGGGCAGAATGCCTGAGTTCATGTGATAGCCGCTTCCGAAGGTCAGTGCACTTTCCGTGCCGAACAGATCAGCCAGAAGCCTTTCCAGTTGTGTGTAAATATGGAAGTTTCCGGTCAGCAGGCGTGAGGAAGAGGATGAAAAGAGCAGGTCGCGGTTATCTGCACTTCCCAGAAATTCATCACGCAGCGCCGTGTCTGTGGCCAGTCCCAGATAGTCGTTGGAAGAAAGGTTCAGCATCCGTTGTTCTCCGGATAGAACCCATTTCCCGTCATGTATCACTTCAGGGAGTGTGCGCAGGTTGCCTGCTTCTTTCAGTTTCTTCAGTTCTTCCTGATAGAAGTGCTGGGTATTGCTTGAGGTTTTTGATAGTTTCATAAAGATTCTTCTCCTACGATTTTCACCAGTGCGGCGGTCAGTTTGCTTAATTGTTCAGGTTGTATGATGAAAGGCGGCATGATATAGACCAGTTTTCCGAATGGACGTACCCAGACACCTTCTTCTACGAAACGTCGTTGTATCCGGGCCATGTCAACTTCCTGGCGTGTCTCAATGACTCCGATGGCTCCCAGTACCGTACGTCGGCAACTCCGGGAAGAGAAGCTGCCGGAGCCAGTTCTTCCTTGAGCTGGGTTTCGATCCGCTTCACGTTTTCCTGCCAGCCGGAAGACAACAGCAAATCAATGGAAGCGCAGGCCACGGCACATGCCAGCGGGTTTCCCATGAAGGTGGGACCGTGCATGAAAGCATGCGGATAATGGTCGGAAATACATTCGGCAACCGCATCTGTGGTCAGCACAGCCGAGAAGGTCATGTATCCTCCAGTCAGTGCTTTGCCGATGCACATGATATCCGGTTCGACTCCCGCATGTTCCCAGGCAAACAGTTTGCCGGTCCGTCCGAATCCGGTTGCAATTTCATCAAAAAGAAGCAGCATTCCATGTTCGCGGCACAGGCGTGCAGCTTCCCGTAAGTATTGGGGGTGATAAAAACGCATGCCTCCGGCTCCCTGGACAATTGGTTCCAGAATCAGACCGGCCAGTTCATTTTCGTGAGCTTCTATGGTTTCTTTCAAAGGAAGGATATCGGTTTCATCCCATTCTCCCCCGAAACGCGATTTCGGGGACGGAACAAAATGCCGGACAGGCAGAGCATTCCCGAACAGACTGTGCATGCCGGTTACGGGATCACACACTGACATGGCATTCCACGTATCTCCGTGGTAACCGGAACGGATGGTTACGAAGTTGTTCCGTTGCGGGCAGCCTTTGGCAAACTGATACTGTACTGCCATTTTGAGAGCTACTTCCACTGCTACCGAACCGCTGTCTGCGTAAAAGATCCGGCTCATGGAAGGAGGAGCCAGTTGCAGAAGTCGTTTACCCAGCGCGATGGCCGGCTCGTGAGTCAGTCCGCCGAACATGACGTGTGCCATGCTTTTCAACTGCTTCTCGATGGCTGCATTCAGTACAGGATGATATATCCGTGAACGGCACACCACCACGATGACATGCCTTCGATGAGTTCGGTGCCGTCTTCCAGTGTGATGACACATCCTTCAGCCCGTTTGACTTTATAAGTCGGAAGCGGCCGGGTGGCTGAAGTATACGGATGCCAGAGATGATCCCGGTCGAAACTGTCTGTCATAGCTTCAAAGTTCATAGCCTGCTTTTTTAATACGTTCAATATCTTCTTTTACATTCGATCCCAGCGTCGTAAGCAGATCGCCTACGATGGCCGAATTGATTCCCACATGAAGTGCCAGCGCGAGAGTTCTTTCGTCCATTTGTGAACGTCCTCCTGCAAAGCGCAGGTATGCATGAGGATGAACAAAACGGAACATGGCAACAGTGCGGATGATCTCTTCTGATGTCAGTGGTACAGCATGTTCAAGCGGAGTTCCCGGAATGGGATGCAGCAAATTAAGCGGAATGGACTGAACTTCCAGTTCCTTGAGGGCAAAGGCCAGTTCCACACGCTGGCCGGGGTTTCACCCATGCCGATAATTCCACCGCTGCAGATATCCATTCCTGCTTCGCGGGCTGCTTTCAGGGTTTCTATTTTCTGTGCCTGTGTATGAGTGGAACACAGGTGTCCGAAATAAGAAGGTGCAGTTTCCAGATTGCAGTGATAGCGTGTCACTCCTGCTTCCTTGAGCCGTTTCAGCTGGTCTGCGGTTGCCAGTCCCAGAGAAGCACAAAGTGAGATACCACATTGCCGGTGCAGTTTTGCAAAGTGTTCACACAGGACTTCTGTCTCTTTTTCTGTCGGCCGGCGACGCTGGTAACGAGAGAGAAACGTTTTACTCCCTGGCTTTTCGTTGAGGCGGGCATGGCGGAGACATTCCTCTACCGGAACGATGCCATATATTTCGGCGCGGGTATTGTGGTGAGCCGACTGGGCACACCATTTGCAGTTTTCCGGGCAGCGTCCTGATTTGGCATTGATGATGGAACACATATCGAATACCCGGGGGGCGCACTGTTCAGTGATTTCGTGAGCCGCCTGGCACAAGGCTTCGAAAGGGGCGTCCGTCAGGAGGGAGAGAGCCTCTTCGGCTGTCAGGCTTCCGCCTGCTATGATGCGTTGCTTGATTTCTTCCATTTTGATCATTCGGTTTGTTAATTGGTTAAGAGATAAGGTTAGTATTCCGCCGGATAAAAAGGAAGTCTATCCGTGACGGATGAATATCACGGACAGTAAAGCAAAACAAAAGAGAGGAATAAATCCCGGAAATCCAGGACAGGGAGCGGCCGCAGGAGTATGAATTTCCCGTTCCGGAAGGCAGAAGCCGGCAGGAAGCGGGGGCATTTCCGTTCCTGAAGCCCGTGAGGCTTCTTCCGGTGGCATGAAGCCGGTGTTTCCCTGCAGGGAAGACTGTTTCTCGGCTGTATATCCGTTTTTGCTTAACGCTACCTCCGTGATTCCTTTGCTGACACATCCCATCGTTACCTGAATCTTCAGGCTGGCAAAGGCAGCATAGGCCTTACGACTCCATTGACAGAATCGTACAGTACGGGGACGGTATGTGAAAGCAGACTGGTACATAGCGTTTTTCTGATGGCGGCAAATGTAGTGAAAAATATCTGCAAAAGAGATGTGTGGAATGTTAACCGCGTGTTAATAATTTGTTCTCACCCTGTTGATAGTTTAAAACGGTGTGGTTGATATCAGAGAGAAAGTGTTTGTATAACAACAATTTAGTATTGTTTATATCTTGTGGAAAAATAGGGAATGAACAGTTGATAAAACTTCTTTCCCATGAGCTGGACCTACGATAAACTTTGGTTGTTGTTATCGGGAAGTTGCAATAATTCCTCCTCCCAGCACAAGGTCGTCACGATAAAATACGGCGGCTTGTCCCGGGGCAACAGAGGCAAGCGGTTCGTGCAGATTCACATGCAGGCAACCGTCACCTGTGCAGGTAACCGTACACCGGTTGGCTTGTTTCCGGTAACGGATCTTGACGATAACATCAGGATGATTCAGGCAGTTTCGGGATCGATCAGATTCCAGTCTGTGAGCTGCATTTCCTGTTTTTCCAGAGCGCGAAGGTTGTCACATACAATAACTCGGTTTTGTTCTGGTAAGGTCTCTTTGACAAACAGTGTCTTGTTCAGCCAGATACCCAGTCCCCTTCGCTGTCCGATGGTATAGAACGGATATCCTTCATGTTGTCCCAGCTTTCGTCCTTCTTCATCCAGGAACTCTCCCGGAGATATCTGTCCTTCCGGTACATGACTTTTCAGGAAGGTGCGGTAATCCATCGGACAAAAACAGACGCCCAGGCTGTCACGTTTGCGGGCAGCTTTCAGTTGTCCCCGTTCGGCCGCTATTTCCCGGACACGTACTTTGGTCAGTTCTCCCATAGGAAACAAAGCGCGTTCCAGCAAATCCTGTGGAAGTCCCCAAAGGAAAAACGACTGATCTTTATCCGGGTCGGCTCCGGAACGGATGAACCAGCGGTCGTTTACTGTTTGTTTCCGGACATAATGGCCTGTAGCCAGATGATAAATACCTTCCCGGTCGGCAATTTCTTTGAGTAATGGCCATTTCAGCTGGTTGTTGCATAAGGTACAGGGAACGGGAGTCCGTCCGTTCATGTATTCCTGAATAAAATAATGAATGATTTGTTCTTCGAACACTTCCCGTGCATCATAGGTCAGATGACGGATACCCAGTTGTTCGCATAAGTGGCGGGCATCTTCCAGATATTCGGTCTGAAAATCTTTTTCGTAAAAACGGAATGTAATACCAGTTACTTCATAGCCGGCATCCTGCAACAGCATGGCCGCTACGGAACTGTCCGTGCCTCCGCTCATACCTAATAAAACCTTGTTGTTTTTTCCCATGGGACCGTTTGTCTGATATCTGTTCATATAAGGATAAAAAAAAAGGAGTACCGCTGTACTCCAACCTTTGTTAACCTTAAATCTAATACTATGAAAAACACGTTGCAAAGGTACGGACTTTTCCGAAATCTGCAAGGAATTACTTTAAAAATCTCTGCTTTATAACATTTTTTATAATATAGAGCATTCCCCATCCTTTCTCGGAGATATCTTCATTGATTTTACCGGTGTAAATTCATTGCCTCATTGCCGGTGGATATGAAAAAAGTTATAACTTTGCAGTCTAACACATTCAAATTATGGAAAATAAACTGATTATTTACAATACACTGACCCGCAGGAAGGAACTGTTCGTGCCTTTGCATGCTCCTCATGTGGGCATGTATGTATGTGGTCCTACCGTATACGGTGACGGCCACCTGGGACATGCACGTCCTGCCATTACTTTCGATATTTTGTACCGTTACCTGACTCATCTGGGATATAAGGTGCGTTATGTACGTAATATTACGGATGTAGGTCATCTGGAGCATGATGCGGATGATGGTGAAGACAAGATTGCAAAGAAAGCTCGTCTGGAACAATTGGAGCCGATGGAAGTGGTGCAGTATTATCTGAACCGTTATCATAAGGCTATGGAAGCGCTGAATGTACTGCCGCCCAGCATTGAACCGCATGCTTCCGGACACATCATCGAACAGATTCAGCTGGTAGAGGAAATCCTGAAGAACGGATATGCTTATGAAAGCAAAGGTTCTGTATATTTCGATGTTGCTAAATATAACAAGGATCATCATTATGGAGTATTGTCCGGTCGCAATCTGGACGACGTTCTGAATACAACCCGTGAACTTGACGGACAGGAAGAGAAACATAATCCGGCAGACTTCGCTTTGTGGAAGTGTGCACAGCCGGAACATATCATGCGCTGGCCGTCACCGTGGAGCAACGGTTTCCCCGGATGGCACTGTGAATGTACGGCAATGGGACGGAAATACCTGGGTGAAACTTTCGATATTCACGGAGGAGGTATGGATCTTGTGTTCCCGCACCATGAATGTGAAATTGCACAGGCCGTTGCATCAGAAGGACATCAGATGGTACACTACTGGATGCATAACAATATGATTACCATCAACGGACAGAAGATGGGTAAATCATTGGGTAATTTCATAACGCTGGATGAGTTCTTTACCGGTTCCAATAAGCTGCTGACTCAGGCTTATTCACCGATGACTATCCGTTTCTTTATCCTTCAGGCTCATTACCGCAGCACCGTAGACTTCAGCAATGAAGCATTGCAGGCTGCCGAGAAGGGATTGGAACGTTTGCTGGAAGGTGTGAAGAATCTGGAACGCATTACTCCGGCGAAGGCTACATCAGGTATCGAACCACAGGGCTTGCGTGAGAAATGCTACGAAGCCATGAATGATGACTTGAATACTCCGATTGTTATTTCTCATCTGTTTGATGCTACCCGCATGATCAATACAGTGATCGACAAGAAGGCAACCATCAGTGCTGAAGATCTGGAAGAACTGAAGAGCGTATTCCATCTGTTTGTATTCGATCTTTTGGGATTGAAGGCAGAAGCCGAGAATAACGCAGCCCGTGAGGAAGCATACGGCAAGGTGGTTGATATGTTGCTGGAACAGCGTATGCAGGCAAAAGCCAATAAGGACTGGGCAACCAGTGACAAGATCCGTGACAACCTGGCTGCCTTGGGCTTTGAAGTAAAAGACACCAAGGATGGGTTTACCTGGAAATTAAACAAGTAATTTTGGATTGTAAATACAAAGATCAGAGGCCGTCCCTGCATGATTGGGGATGGCCTCTCTTTTTATGATCAATGTTCGAATACTCCTATACGTCCGTCGGCATCCAGTACATTTACCGAAATACGTGGGCGGCGGCAGCGGCTGTTGTTGTAGAACTGGATGGTAGCATGTCCTTCTTTGTCAGGCATCAGTTCCGGATTCCAGTATAATGTCCGTCGGTAATCTCCCTCGCGGGGCAATATCCGGTAATCAGGTAAATAAAACTCCTTAACCTTGCTATATCCTTCGAGCCAGGTTTTGCGAACTCCTTTGGCTCCTTTGACCGAGACTTCTTCTTCCGGCAATGTTTCTATTAATACGACACAACCATAAATCTTGTCAATGTTCATAGGAGTAAACATCGGATCGGCGTAGCGGCACATGGTTCCGAGATCCTCACTGATATAAACAGATTTGATGGATTCCAGACTTAGATTCCGGTATTTATTGAAATCCATTTCTTCATGGAAGGTGCGTTCATAGTTGATGACGAAAAGAGCCAGACGTCCTTTGTACAGTAAGTACTCTCTTCCAGAAGGGGCGGATTCCGGATAGAAGCTTGGATTCATATTCATCATCAGGTCGTGGATATCATTACCAATATATATGTCCCGGTCCTGGATGTCATCCATTTCAGAAGCGACATCATAGTAAGCAATGGATTTGGTGCGCGCCTGATATACATCATGGGCCTTGTCGCGTTTGCGGGCTTTGATCACTACTTCATCAAGGTGATGTATTTTTTCATTGATACCCGACCGCTTTAATGAATCTTCGTATGCCTTGAGCAGCAGTTTGTAGTCTTCTTCGGTTTCCAGCGTGTCAGCAGGTTCACTGACAGATAAGCTGGATCCTTCTTCCTCTCCGGCAACTCTAACCTGCATTTCAGCCAGCGGATACATGCGGGGAGATGGAGCAAATACACGATCCAGTACAATGCGGTAATCTTTCTTCTTTCCTTTCTCGGTTGCGGCCAGAATCAGATTCCATTTTCCTTCTATCTGAGAAACAAACGAGAAACGTCCCAGACTGTCTGTGGTAAAAAGATCAAAGAATTTTTGATTCTTGCTTTCCGGATCATCTCCGGGAGAAGCCAGAAATGCCGTAACTTCCACATTGGCGCGTGGCTTGCTGCGTACCATTGACACGACTTTTCCGTGCAGTTCAATACCCTGTTCCGGCATATACTTCAGTTCAAAAGGACTTCTTCCGGCCATACGTTCCAGTCGTAGCGTCTCCACCTTGCACCATAAGCAGATCATCCAGTGCACGCCGATGGTTCAGATCGTCAGACTCGAAGTACCATGAGGGCTGATGGACATATCCTTTGATATCTGACATCAGCAGAAGATCGGTCAGCAGAGAATGACGGTTCTCGACTTCCTGCCATCCGTCACGTACGGAAACTGACAGGGGAGCTTGTATGGGATGGCCTTTGGCATCCTTTACTTCAAAATCCAGCCGGATCGAATCATAGGCTGATAAGAACTTTTATCTGACTGAACTGCGACAGATAAAGTGTCGGGCTGGCCTATAAACATCAGACGGTCGGCTATAATACTTCCCGAGTGATCGAACCAGACGGCTTGTGCCACTCCGGCGGGTAAGGCCTGTTTGTCCAGTTTGAAGCGGACAGGACGGTTACGGGTGACCGTCAGCATACAGAAATGATATAGTTTTCCGCCACTGAGCACTCCCATTCCCAATACATTCTCTGGCGTCCGGCTGTTCTTCTGTACCGTCACGAGCAGACTGTCTGGTGAACTGAGGTTATCAACGGAACAGACAAAGCCCTGTTCTCTTGCTTCCAGCAGGTCAAAGCGGAATTTCTTCTCGTTCCAGATAACTTCTACACGGTCTTCTTCCGTACCTGCCTATAAGTAAAGCTTCCTTTTCCTTCATGCTCTGTGGCAAAAGTCAGGCGTTCATCTCCTTTTCTGTTGATTATCCGGCCAGATATTTCTACCGGGTTACCGTATGCATCCGTGGCTTCGAAAGCGACACGTACCGGTATGTCTTTCACTAGATATCCGCCTTCAGGATAGAACCTGAGATTAAGTTTTTTCTCTTTCCGTGGCCATTTACGTTCCTGTGGATATTTCCCTACACGCGGTCTGATTTTCTTTTCCACATAATTTCCTGCTTCTTCCGGCTTATCGAAGACAGGAATGATGCGTGAAAAGACTGAGGCTTCATCAAAGTTCAACATGTATTTGGTGTAAGCACGCACTTCGTAAAATCCTGAATAGAAAGGAAGTTGTGTCAAAGCGAAGTGGCCATGGCAGCGCCCGTTTCTTATTGGCAGAATCTGTCTGGATACTGTTTCACCTCCGGGATTCAACAGCTCCACATACAACGTCTTGCTCCACTCTGCAGGAGTATGCAGATCAGAAGTGACTACATAACACTGAAACCAGATGTCATCACCCTGATAATAACTGGTGTTGTCGAAATGTAAGGCTACTTTTTCCTGAGGCAGGGTTTTACCGAATAGCTCTGCACGTCGGGCAAATTCTTCCAGCGTCAGTGCGATACTATCAGGAATCTGTGCTTTTATTGTCAGGGAAACCGATATCCATATCAGGAATCCTGTCATCCATCTTCTCCACATAAAATAATCTCCTTTCATATTCACAAAGGTAAAATTTTTCTATCTTTGAAACGCATAAAATATGTACTAAAACTTAAACACTATATTCATGAAAACCAAACACGTTTTATTTTTGTCATTGAGTCTTTTCGGGGGCGTCCTGGCTTCATGCAGTCATTCAAATGAAATTCAGATTACTGGTTCTGTAAAGAATCTGGCCGGTGGAACCATTGTGTATCAGAAATCCATTGACGGAATGTTTAATTCGCAGGCACAGGACACCTTGTGGCTGAATGCGGACAGCACGTTCAGTCTCACACTTCCCGGTAACGGGTACGAACAGATACGCCTGTTCTTGTGGGGAAAGCGTTATCTGGGTTCTTTTATTGCAGAGGGAGGAAAGTATCGTTTGCAGATTGATGCCGCAGCTGCAAAGTCTGTTTCGATACAGGAAGGCAAGAATGAAAAAAATATGGAAGTGTCTGAACTGATGGACGAACTGGGAAAGGATGTGTTTGACGTACTTTCAAGACAAGGAGACAAATGGAATATTACCCGGGATACTGTTGCCAGCTCTGTAAGCAGGAAACTGCAGGATCAGGTTCTTGCCCTGGATGAAAAGATGCAGGGAGTAGACAAAGACTTGTATGAAAAAGCACGGCAAAATGCGCGCATGCAGGTGATGTGGGCTTTTCAGAACCAGCTGTTCGGTATTGCCAACCGTCATTCCGAAGCCACCAGGCAAAGCTGGCTCAAGGAATGGGAAAAGATGATGGAATTCTGTCAGGTAAATCATCCGGCCAGCACGTTCTCGCCCGCTTTCCATGAAGTAGTCTATAACAATGCCGGTATTACCTACTATATCAAAGGAGAACCGATAGACGAAGATCTGAAGAAAAATCCCTATAAATTGATTTTCCACTATATTGAAAAGAACCTTACAGGTCAGGCGCAGGAAACGGCCATGGCATTACTTTTCCTGATGGATGCAAACGAGGAGAAATATGATCCGGAGATACTTCCGTTGGAGGAACGATTCAGACAAATGCATCCGCAAAGCAAATGGCAGCCGCTAATAGATAAGGCCATCGCCAAAAACAAGGCTTTCAATCAGGCTGAAATTCCCGATTATATCCATTTCCCGAATGTGGACAAGGCCAAGACGTTGAAGGAGGTTACTGACTTATATAAAGGAAAGGTCATCTTTATGGATATATGGCTACCTGGTGTGGTCCCTGCCGGGAATCATTCGCTCATGTAAAGCCCTTGCAGGAGTATGCCAAAAAGAATGATATTGTACTGCTGTATCTTTCCATTGACCGTCCGGATGATGATGCCAAATGGCGCAAGATGGCAACTCATTATGATCTGATGGGAGAGCATGTGCGTGCGCAGGAAGCTTTCAAAAAAGAAATCTACGATACCTTCGGCAACGAACGTGGCGCACTTTCCATTCCTCGCTGTGTGATTATCGGCAAGGATGGAAAGGTAAAGTTCGCATGGGCTGCTTCTCCTGAGAACATGGAAGAGCTTGCGTCCCAGCTGGCGGAAGCGTCAAAAGAAGAATAAGTCTTCTTTATTTTAGTCTGCATTTCATGAGAATTGGATTTGAATACTCATTGATATGCTGTTGTTTCATCCATTCATTCATCAGCTCCTTCCGGTTGCCTTCTTTTTGCCAGTCTGTAAGCTGTTCTGCGGTTATGATCAGATATAGAAATTCATTGTCCAGGCAGAAAGGGATATTTTGATTATCCAGAGGGAGAGGTGCAGAGAAATGGAAATCATCCTGGAAGGCTGAGAATGTGACGGTCTTTTCGCTTCGGGAAGCATGAAGGGTAATGTAGAGTTGTCCTTGCTTCATGCAACCTATGGCGATCAGACTGTCATTGGCTGCCAGGGTAGGAAGCTCGAAGACATAATCATGCTTGTTGGCTGTTTCCACAAATTCCATGATATCCTTGAAGTGATTGGAATAAAATGTCTGGGGAGCCTTGTTCTTTCCCATGTCCGAGTATATAGCTGCTTCCATACCTTTCCCCTGGCTGAATCCGGTAAACAGTATCCGTTGGCGAAGCATGATAGAGCATGCTATTACCCTGTGCAACCAGGTTCTTTTCGTCTTCGATAAAGAAGTATTCGGCCAGATGAGGATCAATTGAATCGTATGCTTCTTCTGATTTTTCCGTTATACGATTATAGTGTGCCACTTTATAGTTGCAGGCTTCTGAAGGAAGATTGTTGTTGTAGAACCAATAATTATGCTGATCTGTTTTGGTCAGTGTGAATGACATGAACGGAATGGCAAAGGAACGCAGGTGAATACCCTTTTTGTCATAAACCACAATTTTCTTTCCGTTGTTGTCAAGCAATTCAATTTCCTGCGTTTCGGGATCTATGTAAGAGTCGAACAGGGAAGCATACCCGTCTGGGCCTGTTCCTAATCTGGATATTTTCAGTTTGCCTTTTCCGGTATGTCCGTCAAACAGGAAAAATGACTTGTCGGATATAAAATAGATATTCTGGTCTCGGCTGACCTTCAGATGACTGATATTGGAAAACAGGAATGAGTCACTCGTTTCCAGAGGGACATACATGATTGTATCAAACCACTGGGAGGCTTGTAAGGCTCCGGCATGTTCCAGATCTACTGGTATGACGCTGGCAGCAGACCGGACGGATTTTTCTGACGGTGAAGAACAGGCCAGCAAAATAGTGCAAACTGTCAGGCAGGACAGGCATATTTCTTTTTTCATGAGATTAAAGATAAAAGTAAATAAATGAAACTGTTTACAGCTGTTATGGGTTGTTTTCAACTGCCTGACAAAGTTAGATAAAAAGCAGGTTGCCATATTGCGGAAGAAATGTTTCAGGCCTTTGGTGTTCCAAACCATTTGTCGATGATAAGAGCCAGGCTCCGTCGCCGGTAACATTACATGCCGTACCGAAACTGTCCATAGCAATATACAGCGCGATCATCAGTGCCTGTGCGTTTTCGTCAAACCCCAGCATGGACGACAGGATACCGAGAGAAGCCATAATGGCTCCACCCGGAACTCCCGGAGCTGCTACCATGGTTACCCCCAGCATGAATATGAATCCGGCAAACATCTGGAAGTCATAAGGAATGTTTTGCATCATCATCAGTGCCAGTGCGCAGGCTACGATCTTCAGGGTGCTTCCTGAAAGATGAATGGTGGCACACAGGGGAATGACAAATCCCGCAATCCCTTCGTGTACTCCGTTCCGGATCGTCTGTTTCAGTGTGACAGGAATGGTGGCCGCTGAAGACTGTGTACCTAAAGCAGTGAAATAAGCCGGCATCATTGTCCCCAGCAGACGGAACGGATTCTTGCGTACCAGCAGCCCTGCGATGCAGTACTGGAATATCAGCAGAAAGATATGCATGAGGAAGATGATGCCGATGATCTTGACAAAGACCGCCAGGACGTGAAACACTTGTCCGGAATGGGTCATGTTGAAGAAGATGCCAAAGATATAAATCGGGAGCAAAGGAAGGATGACGGCCTGTATGGTTTTGACAATGATTTCCTTGAAATCGTTGCAGACATTTTTCAGGAAACCGGTATCCAGATGAGCCAGCCCGAGTCCGACAGTGAAGGCCATGACAAGTGCTGTCATGACATTGAGCGGATCCGGAATCGATATGGTAAAGAACGGTTCAACACCTTTGGCTTCACTGATTTCCGATAAAGGAATATTTTGTGTGATGAGGCTGGGGAAGAAGGTTTCTCCTACACCAAACGAAAGAAATCCGGAAAACAGTGTTGCGCTGTAAGCCAGAAGAACGGTGGCGACCAGCATCTTTCCGGCACCTTTCCCGATGTCTGCAATGGCCGGAGTGACCAGTCCCACAATGATCAGTGGAATAATAAAGTTCAGGAACTGGCTGAAGAGGGCATTGAATGTCACGAAAATGCGTACAGGGAGTGCCGGTGAAACAGTTCCGGCAGCAATGCCCAGTCCGATGGCAATCAGGATTTGCGGCAAAAGTCCTAGTTTGATCTTTTTCATATTAGTTTGAGTCAGTTGATTTTAGGAATCTTTATAGATGAAGACTGCTTGACGGGCTGTATGGTCCCATCCTCGTTATAAAACAAAGGAGCCATACAGACGGATCTTCTCCATTGTATATATTTCCGGTCTGGAGAATCTGCCGTGATTGTAGCCAGTGCCAGGTCTGCCGTATGGTAAAACAGATACCACTGGCCTTTATATTCAACAATTGAGGAATGATTGGTTCCGCTGTTTACTTCATCCAGAATTCTGCCTTTGTACTCATAAGGACCATAGATGGAATCAGCCATGCAGTAGGAGATACCGACTCCATCGGAATAAGACAAATAATATTTCTTATCTTTTTTGTGAATCCAGATTGCTTCAAAGAAATGGGGGAGGTCTTTGACTTTATCCAGAACTACGGGCTTAGAACTATAGGAAATCATGTCATCATTCAGCCTGATGATGTTCAGCGCATTTTGTCCGACAAGCAGATATCCTGTGCCATCATCGTCGATGAAGACTGCCGGATCGATAAAGTCACGTGGAGCTACTATTCCCGGGCTGTTCCTTGATACAAGAGGTTTACCTAAAGGGTCTTTAAATGGTCCGACAGGTGTGTTTCCGACAGCAACTCCTATATGATCCTGATCGGTAGGAAAATAAAAGTAATATTTGCCGTTTTTCTCTATACAGTCGGGAGCCCAGGCGTATTTCTTTGCCCATGTAGTTTGCTTGAATGGTTCAAAGATCAGTCCTCATCTTTATAATGACATAAATCAGTGGTAGAGTAAGCATAATAATCTTCCATATCCCACCATTGTGCCTGGTCACGGTCGTGGCTGGGATAGATGTAGAGCGTATCTCCGAAGACACGGGCAGACGGGTCTGCGCTGTATCGTACGGTGATGACAGGATTCTGTACTACACAGGAGTCTTTATCCTGGATGGTAGTCTGTGATTTAGGTTGTTGGCATGCACCTGCCATTAATAATGGAAGGGCATATAGGGAAACGAGGCTGAATCGTTTTAAAACGGGCCGGTAACCGGACTTCTTCAGAATATTTTTCATGGATATGCTGTTAGTTTAATAATTAAAAGCGCTTCAATACATCAAACAAGGAAAATCCAGAGGACAGCGTCGTACTGTAAGCCAGAAAAACGGTGGTAACCAGCATCATTCCGGTACCTTTCCCGATGTCTGCAATGTCCAGTCCGATGGTAATCAGGATTTGCAGTAAAGATAATAATTACCGATGAAAAAGAGAATATTGAAACTGCGGATATTTTTTGCAAAGAAAATATGCTGTCCGTTTGTAAATATTCCTATATTTGTTGTATTATTAATTGATTAATTGATTAATTGATTAATTGATTAATTGATTATGGAGATTCTAAAATTTTGTTTTCTGACTGGATGTTTATCAGTCAGTTCTTTTATTAATGCACAGGTAGCGGTAAAGGGAAGAATTGCAGATGAGTCTGACAAGGGACTTGCTTACGCTACAGTCAGATTACTTTGTCAGGATTCAACTTTTGTTCAAGGGGTGGTGACAGACAGCATCGGTCTTTATAAATTGGAGAACGTACAGAAGGGAAACTATTTGTTGTCTCTCAGTTCCATCGGCTACGAAGCGAAGGTTTATCCGTTTGCGGTGGGGGACACGGAAAAGGTACTTCCGGTTGTGTACCTGAAGGAAAACAGTGTACTGCTTGGTGAGGTAGAGGTGAAAGGTTCTTCCTTTATCCGTCAGAAGGACCGGGTGCTGATTATTCCTGATAAGCAGCAGGTGAAGCATGCCTTTACAGGCTACGATCTGCTCAGTAACCTGATGATTCCGGGTATAGACGTAGATCGCAAGAAGGGAGTTGTGGCAACGATGGGAGGAACCGTAACACTCTATATCGACGGTCGTAAAGTGGACTATCGGGAAGTGCAGAGTCTGCGTCCCCGTGACATAGAGAAAGTGGAATATTTTGATGTGCCGACGGGAAAGTATGCCGGGGATGTGGCATCCATCAACTATATTACCAGGAAATGGAAGTCTGGAGGATATGTTTCTTTGGATGCCAATCAGACTATCGGTTATTTGCAGGGAGACTATAATGCGGTGTCGAAGGTTTCTCACGGGAATACATCGTATACGCTGTTTGCCGGACATACCATGTACGATTACAATGAGGACGATAACCGGAGTACGGAATCATTTGTGTTGGCAGACCGTTCCTTTACACGGGATGAAATCACCGAAGCAGACAAGCGGAAGAAGAACCAGCAGTATGCACAGTTCAATGTGCTTAATCAGACAGGCAAGCGCACGTTGTCGGCAAAGATATCCTTTGTACATAGCGGGATGCCGGACAACGGGAAAAGGGGGATGTTGGACTATTCGGACTATTACGAGGACGTCTGTTCAAGTAGTTCTACAGACCAGAAGTCACTTGCTCCCTCCCTGGAACTGTACGGCAGTTTCAGGTTGAAAGACAATCAGCGGCTGGAATGTTCGTTGCCTGTAAGTTATACGCAGAACACTTACGACCGTTCTTATCAGGAAAACGAGTATGCTTCGATGACGAATGTGGATGAGAAGCTTTATATGCTGAACCCCTCCCTGAATTATTCTTTGTCCATGCCACATCAGAATACGCTTACAGTCCAGTTGATGCATTCCCATCGCATCACTTCCGCCACTTATGCAGGGGACAATCCGTCGTGGCAGCACTTGTGGTCGGGTGAAAGTTTGTTGTTTGCTTCCTATAATCAGCGTTTCGGCAAACTTTCCATGAACGGACGTATCGGGATGTCCGCTTTGCAATACCGCTTGCACGGACACGAAAAGACCCATTACATAAGCTCGGGAGATTTGTCGTTTTTCTATCAGTTCAGTGACCGCCAGCAGTTCGGTATCGGGGCAGCCGTGGGCAATGCCTATCCCGAAATCAATACCATCAATACGGCGGAGCAGAATATCGACCAGATACACGTGAAGCGGGGAAATCCCTATCTGGACAAGATAAAGATGTATATGGCTTCCGGTTCGTACAGTTTGCAGGTAGGTCGTTTCAACCTGTTCGGCATATTCATGTACTCTTCGGAAATCAATACCGTTCTGCCCGCTTTCTCCGTGGAAGGCAACAAGCTGGTGGAATCATACCGGAGCGATGGAGACTATCATCTGTTGCAGGGAGGTCTGGATTTGTCGTGGAAAGCTACGGATGCTCTCCGGTTCAAATTGGGCGGACGCTGGCAGTACAGCAAGATAACGGGACAGGACTCGCAGGACCAGAACAATGTGTATGGCCGACTGACTGTGAACTACTACTGGAAGGACTTTTCGCTGAATGTGTATGGGAAAACTCAGACACGTTTGCTGAGCGGCGATGGTGTGTACGAATGGCAGGATGGTAATTACGGAGCTTCGGTCAGCTGGTATCATGGAGGCTGGGCATTGGAAGCCGGTACGAACAATCCGTTTTACACGCATGCCAGGACAAGAAGTTTCCTGCGTTCGGATGTGTACCGGTACGACCGTGAAGTGTATAGCCGGCTCAACCAGCCTACCGGATATGTGAAGGTAGCCTATACGTTCGATTTCGGCAAAAAGACTTCTAAAGATTATCGCAACGTGAATACTACCATCGACAGTGCAATATTGAAAGCGGAATAAGACTTATTGTAAGGAAGTCTGGCAAATAAGCTAAAAGATTTAACCGGCCCATCATGAATCTGTTTGCAGTTTTCGTGATGGGCCGGTGTTGAACGGGCGGTATGGTTCCATTGTATCTATCTTTGGCAGGAGAATCTGCTGCGATGGTACCAGGTCTGCCGTCTGATTAGACAGATACCGCTATTTTTTCAGACTGACAGTCTGGCTTTCTTTTTCTGAAAGGGCGAAGTTTTTCAGTCTGACCGTTCTCTCTCCGACTGTTAAAGCGGACAGTTTCAGGGAGCCCTTGACTACGCGGACCGTGATGTCCTTGTGGCTTATGGTGCATGTTCCCCATGAACTTCCGTTGCTCCAGAAATAAGTACCGGGGCGGGAGGTGAATCGCATGCTTTGGTCGACAGCAGAGTAATTGTAACCGCTCATGGCAAGTATGGCAGACCAGCTGGCCATTGACCGGGCATAGTGGTGTCCGCATTCTGTTTCGTTGAACGGGTTTCTCTTTGCTCCGTCGTGTCTGTCCCGGATTGCCCGGATGCACTTCAGGGCATCTTCCTCCATACCTTCATAAATCATGCCTGTGGCTGCACAGTATTCAAAGCCGGTCATGACTTCTGCAAAATAGGGGAAAGGAACTTCCAGTCTTCCTTTAGGCCAGGATGCCATGAGAAGTCCGGCTTCATCACCAAGAACGTATGACCGCATATTGTTGAAATGCCGGCTGAAGTCTTCCTTGAAATTGTATCGCATGATGCTTTTCAGTGTTGTCCGGATATGCTCTTTCTTTGCCAGATATCCCAGTCCGCAGATATGTGCCATGTATTGGCCTACCAGCTGGTCTACCAGACATCCTTTCCCGAGCTGGAAGTCCGGGATCTTTGTATCCGGATCATTCATGTCGAGAAATTCAAAGGTTTCCGGATCTGTGATCTTGTGCTCATAGTATTCCCCGTTGAACAGATTGTTGTCTAACCATTCCGAACCATTTTCAAAAAGAGCTCTGCATTTCTTTTCGAATGCCCGGTCTTTCATGGCATGTGCCATTTTTTCGGCTGCTTTTAATGCTCCGAGATACCAGAATCCCATCTGTGGGTTAGGACCGAAATAGTTTACGTCCATAGTATTGTGTTGTGATCCTTCCATTACGCCATCCTGGTTACCGTCCCAGCCATGTTCGGTCCATGCATAGCTCAATACTTTCTTGACTTGTGCCCAGTTTTCTTTCAGGAATCGGGAATCGCCGGATAGCTGCCAGTCCCGATAGAATTTCATGATGCAGCCCATTTGACCGTCGGCTGCTGCACTGTTGCCTTTGGCTGCCTCTGAAAGGGGCAGGGCAGCTCTGAAGTTCATCAGTCCGTTGTCCTTTGTCGCGTAGTTGAATTCCACATCCCGCATGGTTCTGGCCAGGTCGCCGAACAGAAAAGCTGTAGCCGTTTCATAGTTCCATACGTGGGTACACGAGCCCATACATGAGCCGAATCTGTCCATCACACCTTCCCATCCCATCAGGTGACCGCTTGGAATGCGGAATACCGTTTGTGAGCGCAGGGTTGCGAGGTTGAATAATCCGGCTTCTTTGACTACATCCGGATAAGAACATTCCAGCAGGCTGTTGACGAATTCCAAGGTCCGTTTCTCCAGTTCCGGCATTTGAGGGATTATTTTCCGTGCGGTTTCCCAGGAATCAGGATATTGCTGACTGTAGTAATTGCCGATTACAGAAGATGACCATGCTTTCCGGTTGGGGAAGTTCCAGGTGAGGAAGAAAGTGAATGAACGGGTTTCCCCGGGAGCCAGTTTCTTTTTTACTGCAAGGGAAGCCATCGGGTCGGCATCATATTGTTTACTCATTTCCGTCAGTTCACCGTCTGTACTGAAGTCGTCCCAGAAGCCAGAATACCGTTGCTCCAGTCGTCAGCTTTCGAGGAAGTCCGATAGGTGACACCTTCGGGGGCATTGGTGACCAGGGTCATGTTTCCGTAGGCAGGATCTGTCTTTTCCACTCCTTCCGAACAGAAATAAATTCCCTGTAATCCTTGAGCTGACTTATAGATGTTCCTGTTGTCTTTGCAGCCGACAGGTATATAGTCTCCTTTCCAGTCGGTCACAAACTTGCTGCCGTCCTTGCCGATGAAGTTTCTGATGGAACCGCAGATAGCTACATCGACCGGAGTCTGGGATGTGTTTGTTACCTCATAGCAGAGAACGGCTATGGGAATTCCGCTGGCTTCGGCATCACCCGGAACAAGCGGGTTGAATCCTTTGACGGTCACTTCAACCGGGATTTCCTTATCCGACAGATGTACTTGTCCGAATGGGTAGGCTGCATCGAATGAACTGTTCTTGAACCGGGGCAGTCCGTGGTGGTTTACGGGTCTTCCCTCGTAGTGCAGATATTCCTGGTCATACAGTGCTCCTGCCAGCAGGGTTGTCTGTGCTTCTCCTTTTTCGGGTTTCGTATAAATGGCAAAGAAAGGGGCGTTGTTGCCGGTGGTGACGGTACTGTATTTCTTGCCGGGCACGTTCATGATTTCCCAGTCGCGGAGCTCTCCCCGTCCGCCTAATGATACGGTTCCTGTGCCTATTCCCCCAAGAGGCAAAGCTATCTGATACAAATGTTGCTGGTCATAGTGCCTTAAAACCGGCCAGTCTCCGGCTTTCCACTCCTGAGCGCAAAGCAGTGTCGGCAGCAAGGTGATGATTGTCAGAATATTTTTCATAGAAATATTATGTAAGTTTAATAATTAAAAGCGCTTAAAATTACAGAGAAATCTTGTATGACGAAGTATTTTTACGAAGAATTTGAATCAGACTTTGCAGGAAATACCGGGACTTTCAGGTATGGATGGAGCGGAATAATGCTTTCGTTTGGGGAATTTCTTGCAGAGGATCCGTCGGTATTTTCAGCACGAAACAACAGTTCCACCAGGATGAAATAAAAGTTCCACAGACTGAAAATAAAAGTTCCACTAGCACGAAACAAAAGTTTCACCAGCATGAAACAGCAGTTTCACCAACACGAAACAACAGTTTCACCGGCACGAAACAAAAATTTTCCCTGAAGAAAACCGGTGTTCTCTCCAGGGAAATGATATGATATGAAGTGAAGTTTACCCTCCTGCGAAAGGAAGATGTCACTTCTTCTTGACGATGGAAGTCAGCGGATATCTGTTTCCTTTGATATCGCTGAGGAAAGCCTTGGCAGAGCCGAAGTTGAGGTACATATCCAGACGGACCGGCAGATGGTTCAGGTCGTCGGTGATATAGAAAGTAATGACTTCCTTTTCTTTATTTTCTTTGGTGTATTCCACCAGTGAAAAAACCAGACAGCGGTATGTCACTCCGTTTTCTGCTTCGTAGTTTTCTTTGCGGCGATAGATCAGGGTCTGTTTTTCTATGGCTCGTCCCGTAGCCATGGAAAACAGGATTTTCTGTCCCGGACGATAGTCGGTGGGATCATACGAACGTGCCTGAAGCAGGATGCTCAGCATGTCATAGACGCAGACCGGCATTTCATCGTGATGCTTGTCGGGAGTACCCCGGTTCACACTGCGCTGCTGGTCGACGATACATTTTCCGTTGCGGTAGGAAAATTGACCTCATCTACTGTGTAGCGTTTGCCTTCTTCGGCTCCTTTGCGGAAGTAAAGCGGTTCCAGCTTTTCTGTAGTGATACAGGTCAGGGTGTCGCGCATCTTGAAAAACTTGTCGATACTGGGCTTGGTGAACGACAGAAGGTCTGTCTGCAGGCAGGGCTGGCCTTTATAGGTCGTGGTGTTCACCGTCATTTTGGCCCAGCCGACATTTACCCAGATAACTTCCAGTTGAACTTCAGCCGGTAGGATAAAGTTTCTCCCGGTTTGATGGCCGTGTTCTCGGCACCGCATTGAGCTTGTGCTGCCATGCCTCCCATCAGGAGGCAGAGGCAAAGGATGATTTTCTTTATCATGTTTGTCAAGTCCTTCCTAGTTTCTTTGCACGTTCTTTATTCCGGTCTTTTATTTTCTTGCTTTCTTCCGGTTTCTGTTTCTTGATTTCGTCGGGCTTCTGCTTGTCCAGCGGGAGGGCATGAATGTTCCATGTCTCTTCAAACTCGAAGTTGGCTTTCATTTCCCATACTTTGGGGAAATAGAACACTTCTTCCGGCTGGATCTTGTCAGCATAGTTACCTGTATCCCATACTCCGTTGTTGTTGTCATCGTTGAACAGGCGGATATAGTATTTGGTTCCTGGCTGCAGGAAGTAGAAGTCGCATGTCTTCTTGTCGCTGACGGGTTGCTGGCGTACGACGGCATCGGTTGAGTTGAGCAGTTGCACGATGGCATGGGGGCCGGCTCCAACAATGTTCAGATAGAGCGTTCCGTAGTCTTCAAGTGTCTTGACCTTCAGCGTATTTTCCACTTTGTTTGTGTAAAGTCCATAAATACCCTTGAATCCGAGCGAGTCAATGTTCAGCCGGTATTCCTGTCCGGGTTGCCAGTCGGCCAGGATCTGGTATTTCCGGGGGACAACACTGTCGGCGAGGAAGATGAAAGGCCTTTCTTCCCAGATGGTATCTACTTTCTGGCTGATGTGGATAGCCGTGGTATCAATGCTTTCCAGCGGTTCATCGAAAGTCAGCGTAATGTTACGGTTCAGATCCAGACTGGACGGTGCGTCTACACTGATCTTCAGGAATTTGGTTTCAACAGCCAGTGTATCTCCTTTTTTAGCCCGTTTTTTACGCTCTTTTTCTTTCTCCTTGCGGGCTTCTTCAGCCATGGCCAGACGGCGTTGTCTGTTGATTTTGTTCACCATGCGCAGGGTATCTGTCTTGGGCACCAGTTTTCCCAGCGTGTCCGTAGCGAGATAACCCAGTTGCAGGGTCAAAGTATCGCGCTCACAAAGCGTTGTATCCTTGATCCAGTAGCGGATGGTATCGTTCCGTTCCGTGTTCTCGATGATGAAAGCATCCTTTTCGTCGAAATCCAGTCCCTTGACCGTGGGAAGGTATCGGCTTTGGTGTTGAAGTAAAGCGAGAAACGGTAAGTCTGCTCACGTTCGCTTTTCACCAGATATTGCAGGTTGTTTTCTTCCTTGAAAGCGCGCAGCAGGAGGTTGTCGGGCAGGAAGCGGTATAGTTCACCTGATAGATGGTATCGTAGTGAAGCGTATCGTTTTCATGCCATATCGTATCCTGTCTTACGGCTCCGGTGTCGAAGGAATCACCAGTGAATCCTGATAGGCAATGGTTTCTGTCTTCGAGTCGAAGATATAGTTCTGGTTTCCGTCCATCAGTGCATAGATGCGGTAACTTCCGGGAGCAATACCCCGGATGACGAAGTGTCCCCGGCTGTCTGTACGCGAGATACGGTCGAACGGCAGGGTTGTGAATGCCGAATCGTTCAGGTTCTGGTGTAATCCCACTTGAATGCCTTTGATCGGTTCCAGGTCCTGGGCATTGAGGATTGTTCCCGAAACTTCCATGGTGTCAATTGTCGGTCCGGTGGAAAAGGTATAGGCAAAATTTCCCAGCGGATTTCCTTCGTTGTTGTCCACGATTGCATCACCGAAGTCGATGGTGTAAGTGGTGTTGGGTCTCAGCGAATCCATGTATTCCACGCTCACCCGATGTCCGTTTACCTTGAGTTCGGGGCTTTCCTGCTGCGGGGGTGAAAAGATTACCTTTTCAGAAGCTTTCTCCAGTTTGATGTATTCATCGAATTCGATAGAGATTTTCTTGCGCTTGTTGTTGATGGCTCCCGGTTCCGGATTGGCGCGTACGAACTTAGGCGGAGTCTCGTCATAAGGGCCTCCGTCGGGTTGTCCCTGGCTGGCACAGGCATACAGTCCGGCAAGCACCAGCAGGAAGGTGAGATATTGGGTCAGTCTGCGTCGGTTCATGAGTTCAGTTTCAGCATTTCTTCTATGTAGTCACGATTATTGCTCAGGCGTGGCACTTTGTGCTGTCCGCCCAGTTTTCCTTTCTGTTTCAGCCAGTCATGGAACAGATTCGGACGTGCAGGGATGATTTCCAGTTCCTGCAGAGTAATATCCTTGTGGCGTTTGGCTTCATAGTCGGAATTGATTTCCTGCAGAGCCTTGTCCAGTGCATGACGGAAATGCTCCAGTGAATCGGGCTGGACACTGAATTCAATCAGCCACTGGTGACGGCATTTGGCATTGTCGTCCATGAAGACCGGTGCGGCAGAATATTCCAGCACTTGTGCTCCGGTTTCGGCGCAGGCACGTGCCAGTCCTTTTTCGGCATTATCCACCATCAGCTCTTCTCCAAAGGCATTGATGAAGTGTTTGGTACGTCCGGAGATAATGAATTTATAGGGATCTTTCTGAGTAAACTTCACTGTATCACCGAGAATGTACCGCCACAGTCCGCAGGAAGTACTGATGACGATGGCATAATTGCGTCCCACTTCGATACCGGTCAGGGGTACGATGGTCGGATTCGGGCTGTCAAATTCGTCCAGAGGAATGAATTCGTAGAATACATCGTAGTCCAGCATCAGCAGCATGGCAGGGTCGGAGAGATCGTTCTGCAGTCCGAAGAAGCCTTCACTGGCATTGTATGTTTCCATATAGTGCATGCGGGGACTGGCGATCAGCCGTTTGTATTGTTCCCGGTAGGGAGTGAAACATACGCCTCCGTGGAAGAATACTTCCAGATTGGGCCATACTTCGTCGAGGGTCTTTGCACCCGTCTTTTCCAGAATTCGTTTTATGACTGCCATCATCAGGAGGGTACTCCGGAGAGGTTGGTCACATTTTCGTGGATGGTCGTGCTGGCAATGCGTTCCACCTTCTCTTCAAATTCTGACAGAAGCGCGATTTCCTTGCTCGGTACGCGGATGAAGTTCACCAGCGGATTGATGTTCTGGATCAGGATGGCAGAAAGGTCGCCCACCAGACTGTCCTTGACATTGTAATTGGGGCTGTGGCTTCCTCCCAGAATCAGTCCTTTGCCCGAGAAGAAGCGGCTTTCGGGATTTTCACGCAGATAGAGAGCTACGGCATCGGTTCCTCCCTTGTAGTGGATGCCGTGCAGACCGTCCTTGCTGACAGGGATGAATTTACTCTTGTCGTTGGTAGTTCCCGATGATTTGGCATACCAGCGTACTTTTCCCGGCCATAACACATCGGCTTCGCCGTGACGCATACGGTCTACATAACCTTTGATTTCTTCATAGGTTTGTACCGGTACGCGCTGGAAGTCTGTATAGTTTCTGATTCGTGCGTAATCATATTTCTTTCCCCATTCCGTGGGAGCTGCTGTTTGTATCAGTTTCTGGAAAACCCGTTCCTGGATGGCTTCTGCCTGAGTGGCGTATAAGTCAGTGGCTTTCTGCTGGATGTGAACAGTTTTCCTATCACTTTCGTTGAATTCATTGTTTCTTCTGTTTCAGATTCAAATTATTGCAAAGGTAGATTTTTTCCGCGTATTATCGGGTTGTACAATTATTTTTTTTTTGAGATTTCACAATTCACTGCTTTTTTCTTACCTTTACGTCTCAAAGTAAATACAAACGAATATGAGAATTGGAATCTTGACTTCGGGAGGTGATTGTCCGGGCATTAATGCGACTATTCGCGGGGTATGCAAAACGGCAATCAACCATTATGGTATGGAAGTATTCGGTATTCACAGCGGCTTTCGCGGGCTGGTGGATAATGATGTGGTTCCATTGACGGAAGCATCGCTGACCGGGTTGCTGAATATGGGCGGAACCATTTTGGGAACGTCGCGTGAAAAACCTTTCAAGCGCCGGGGAACAGCGGTCTCGGAAGACAAGCCTGCCATGATGCTTCAGACGATCCGCGAAAGAGGGCTGGACTGTATTGTCTGTATCGGTGGAAACGGTACGCAGAAAACTGCAGCCAGGCTGGCGGAGACAGGAGTGAATGTCATCAGTATTCCCAAAACGATCGATAATGATGTATGGGGCACTGATTTCTCGTTCGGCTTCGATTCAGCGGTAAGCATTGCGACCGATGCCATTGACCGGCTGCACTCCACGCGACGTCTCACCAGCGGGTGATGGTGATCGAAGTGATGGACATAAGGCCGGATGGATTGCGCTCTATTCAGGCATGGCCGGAGGAGGAGATATTATCCTGCTCCCGGAGATTCCTTTTGATATCCATCGCATCGGAGATGCCATTATCAATCGTCTGAAGAAAGGAAAGCCATACTCAATTGTGGTAGTGGCAGAAGGAATTCCTACTGTGGATGGCAAGAAAGCAGCCCAGTATATAGCTGAAGAAATTGAATATGAAACCGGATTCGAAACCCGTGAAACGGTACTCGGATACATTCAGCGCGGCGGAAGTCCGACGGCATTTGACCGTAACCTTGCTACGCGCATGGGCGGATATGCTACTCAGCTGATTGCAGAAGGCCGCTTTGGACACATGGTAGCCCTGCAGGGAAACAGTATGGGTGCTGTCCCCCTGACGGAAGTAGCGGGTAAACTGAAACTTGTGACCGAGGACAATGACCTTGTGGTACAGGGGCGCCGTATGGGTATCTGTTTCGGATGAGAAAAAGGTTTTTATAATACTACAGACTAAGAAAGGACAGGTGATGACTGATGTTGTTTTTCAATCATCACTTGTCCTTTACGGAGAAGACAGACACGGGGTCAGTCTTTGAAAGCAGCCTCTTCGGCTTCGGAAATAATCCGTTCGGTGTCTTCGAACTTTTCAAGGATAACTTCCTCTTCTGTTGCTATCGCTGTCAGCGGTGTGTTGGAGACAGATGCTTCAGGTACTTCAGTTGTAGTTGTTTCCTGTGCCTGCTCGCGCTGTGCTTTAGCGGCAAAGATCTGATCGATGAATTTGGGATCAGTTTTGATTTGCTTCAAGGTCTCCTGAGCAGCCAGTTGCTGCGATTCTTTTTTGGAGTAACCTTTTCCTTCCCCGGCAGGGATGTTTTCAACCATGACTTGTGTTTCGAATATTGGATTCGAGTCACTGTCTATGGACTGGCCTGTCAGTCGGAATTCTACTTCAAATTTGTTCTTCTGGCTCCATTCGATCAGTTTTGACTTGAAGTTGACCTCTTTGCGTGAGATCTTGTCAATATTCAGGTATTGGGCGATGATACGTTCCTCCATGAATTTCTTGCAGGCATCATATCCTCTGTCCAGATAAATGGCGCCCACCAGTGCCTCAAATGCGTTTCCGGACATATAGCTGTTGTGTGACGACTGACGGGTTGTAAACTTGATCAGTTTATCCAGCCCGATCTGAACAGCTACCTGATTCAACGTTTCACGCTGTACGATCTTGGAACGGGTATTGGTGAGAAATCCCTCACGCTTTCCTTCGAATTTCTTATAGACAATATCTGCTACTACTGCATCCAGAATGGCATCGCCAGAAATTCCAGACGTTCATTGTTGAGTAATCGTCCTTTTTCCTTGACCGATGAAGACTTGTGCAGCAGAGCCTGCTGGTAGATCTCGATGTTTCTCGGATAGAATCCCAGCATTCTGTAAAAACAAAGATAAGGCTCCTTGTCCTTGCGGAAAAAGAGTCTTATCTTATCTGTTATATTGCTAAACACAGTTTATTCAGTGTATTTTTTGACGATTACACATGCATTGTGTCCACCGAAACCAAAGGTGTTGCTCAATGCAGCACGAACCGTACGGTGCTGTGCCTTATTGAAAGTGAAGTTAAGGTTATAATCGATCTGTTCATCGTTATCTCCTTCTTCGTGGTTGATGGTCGGAGGAACAATGTCGTTCTTCACAGATAATACGCTGGCGATAGCTTCTACAGCTCCGGCAGCACCCAGCAAGTGACCGGTCATTGACTTGGTAGAACTGATGTTCAGCTTATAGGCATGTTCTCCGAAGAGAGCCTGGATAGCTTTCACTTCTGAGATATCACCTACCGGGTAGATGTACCGTGAACATTGATATAGTCGATATCTTCCGGCTGCAAACCTGCATCTTCCAGTGCATTGGTCATCACCAGTTTCGCACCCAGACCTTCAGGATGAGAAGCTGTGATATGATAAGCATCGGCAGAAGCACCAGTTCCGGCCAGTTCGGCATAAATCTTTGCGCCACGGGCTTTAGCGTGTTCCAGTTCTTCCAGAATCAGACATCCGGCTCCTTCACCCATTACGAAACCGTCACGGCTTGCGCTGAACGGACGTGAAGCACGAGTGGGATCGTCGTTGCGGGTAGAGAGGGCATTCATCGCGTTGAATCCTCCTACTCCGGCAGGGAAGATAGCAGCTTCAGCACCACCGGTAACGATCATGTTGGCTTTTCCCAGACGGATATAATTGAATGCATCAGCAATCGCGTTGGAAGAAGAAGCACAAGCGGAGGTGGTGGTAAAGTTAGGACCATGGAATCCGTAAATCATAGAGATTTGTCCGGATGCAATGTCGGCAATCATCTTCGGAATGAAGAACGGATTGAAACGCGGACCGATTGTGTCTTTGGTCTGTGCGTAATTCATTACTTCTTCTTCGAAAGTGTGGATACCGCCGATACCTACTCCGAAGATCACACCGATTTTGTTCAAGTCTTCTTTTTCCACATCAATGCCAGCGTCTGCTACAGCTTCTTTGGCAGCAGTAATAGCATATTGTGTATAAAGATCCATTTTGCGAGCTTCTTTCCGGTCGATGAAATCGGTCGGGTTGAAGTTTTTCACTTCGCAGGCAAACTGAGTCTTGAACTTGGATGCGTCAAAATGAGTAATAGGTCCTGCTCCGCTTACTCCGTTGATCAGGTTGTTCCAGAAATCTGAAACATTGTTACCAACAGGGGTCAGCGCACCAAGACCTGTTACTACTACTCTTTTTAATTCCATAAAGAGGTAGAATTAATTATTTTGCGTTAGCCTCGATGTAAGAGATGGCGTCGCCTACAGTCTGGATCTTTTCTGCCTGATCGTCAGGAATAGAGATACCGAATTCTTTTTCGAATTCCATAATCAGTTCAACTGTATCCAAAGAGTCAGCACCCAGGTCGTTAGTGAAGCTAGCTGCCGGAGTTACTTCTGATTCTTCTACGCCCAACTTATCAACAATAATTTTCTGTACTTTTGATGCGATTTCAGACATAATTCTAAATTTTAAGTTTATAAATAGAGTAAAAATGTTTATATTCCGCTGCAAAGGAATAAATATTTCTTCTTCTAAACAAATATTCGGGCAAATAAATGCATGTTCTTTGCACATTTTATCTCTTTCTGTGCACGAAAAAGGTGAAAATGGAAGGAAATTGTCTTTTAAACTCGTTGGGAAAGGAGTGTTTTTTGATATGATTCTTCTTGGCTGGGCAACAGATTTTTGTAATTTTGCGCATATGACACTATTCTCTCTTTCATCAGGGGAAATGAACAGATCATGAGTGAGGTCACTCGGAGTCTGGGACAGGGAATCCTTCCACGGAAATGATGATACGGAGGTCGTTTCTTGAAGACCGGTTGCTCAGAGACTGCTTCTTTGAAGACCTGTTTTGTGGCATTCGAATTTCGGGAGATTAGTGTCTTGAGAAAGAAATTAAAGAGTTTTTTAATCCACCAATCAACAAGACAATGAAATCACACCCATGGAGAAAGATTTTCAGGCTGGGAAGCCGGCTAACGATGGCCGTTCTGCTCATTTCGGCCACATCGTGTTCGGAAAGAGAAACAGCCGGCACGGACTATACGCAATTTGTTAATCCGCTGATCGGAACAGGAGGACACGGGCATACCTTTCCGGGGCCTGTTGTGCCTCACGGTATGGTTCAGCCCGGACCGGATACTCGCCTGGACGGATGGGATTCCTGTTCGGGGTACTATTACAACGATTCTACAATCAATGGTTTTTCGCATAATCGTCTGAGCGGAACCGGATGCTGTGACTATGGTGATGTGCTGCTGATGCCCACAGTGGGAGAACAGTGTATCGGAACAGAGGAACCGACTGGGCAGCAGATGCCTTATTGTTCGTCGTTTTCACATGATGATGAAGTGGCTGTGCCGGGATATTATTCTGTTTACCTCTCCCGTTATGGTGTCCGTGCGGAGCTGACGGCTACTTGCCGTGCAGCTATCCACCGCTACACCTATCCCGCCACATCCGGTGCAGGGATGATCCTCGATCTGGACTACAGCCTGCAGCGGCAGACCAACCGCGACATGCTGATCGAGCAGGTGAACGACTCCACCCTGCGCGGACGCAAGCGCACCGCCTACTGGCGCCCGACCAGCCTGTGTGCTTCTACATGGTCTTTTCGCGTCCCTTCACCTTCCGGCTGGTGAACGACACCCTGCCCCTTCATCCGGAGTCTCCCCCCGGCCCCGCATGAAAGCCCTGCTGCGCTTTGCCCCGCTGGCCGAGGGCGAACAGGTGATGGTGAAGACGGGCCTGTCGGCCGTGGACATGGAGGGAGCCCGTGCCAACGTGGAGCAGGAGATTCCCGGATGGGACTTCGACGGGGTGCGCAGGGCAGCTGCCGCAGCGTGGAACCGCGAGCTTTCGCGCATTGAGGTCCGCACGGCCGATCCCGTCCGACGCAGGGTGTTCTACACGGGGCTGTATCATGCCTGATTGCCCCCACCGTCTTTTCGGACGTGGACGGCCGCTATCTGGGGATGGATCACAACATCCGCCGGACGAAGGAGGGAGAGACGTACTATACCATCTTCTCCCTGTGGGACACCTTCCGCGCCCTGCATCCCCTGTTGACCATCCTCCGGCCGAGCTCAACGCGGAGATGATCCGTTCGCTCATTGCCAAGAGTGAGGAAGGGGGCATCTATCCCAAGTGGGACATGGCGTCGAACTATACGGGACGATGATCGGCTATCATGCCGTTTCGCTCGTGGCCGATGCCTGGGCGAAGGGCTGCCGCAGCTTCGACGTGCGGAAGGCTTACCGGGCGGCTCTCCGCGCTGCCGAGTATGACACGACGGGCATCCGCTGTCCGGACTGGATGATTCCCTACGTCATGCCGCGGGCACGCTACTGGAAGAATGCCGTGGGCTATGTGCCCTGCGACCGGGACAAGGAGGCCGTGGCCAAGCGCTGGAGTATGCCTACGACGACTGGTGTATCGCCCTGCTGGCCCGCGAACTGGGCGACACGGCCAATGCCCGCAGGTATGAGGCCTTTGCGCAGGGTTACCGCACTTATTACGATCCGTCCACGGGCTTCATGCGGGGGCTGGATTCCGGCGGCAAGTGGCGTGAGCCTTTCAATCCGTATGCGTCGGATCACCGGAACGATGACTATTGCGAGGGGAATGCCTGGCAGTGGAGCTGGTTTGTTCCCCCACGATCCGGAGGGGCTGATGGAGCTGATGGGCGGACGCGAACGCTTTGTCCGGAGGCTGGATTCGCTCTTCACGGCCGATCCGCGGCTGGAGGGGGATCAGGTGTCGGCCGATATCTCGGGGCTGATCGGGCAGTATGCCCACGGCAACGAGCCGAGCCACCACATCACGCATCTGTATAATTATGCCGGAGTGCCCTGGCGTACGCAGGAGCTGGTGGACCAGGTACTCCGCACGCTCTATTCGGACGCTCCCGACGGGCTGTCGGGCAATGAGGACTGCGGACAGATGTCGGCCTGGTATGTGATGAACGCCATGGGCTTTTATCAGGTGTGTCCCGGCCGGCCGGTGTATTCCATCGGGCGTCCGCTCTTCGAGGAGGTGACTCTCCGCCTGGAAGGGGGAAAGACTTTCGTCATCCGTGCGAAGAACAATTCGGAGAAAACAAGTATATCCGTTCGGCGACGCTGAACGGCAGGCCGCTGGAAGGGCCGTTCTTCACCCATGAGGAACTGATGGCCGGCGGGGTGCTGGAGTTCGTGATGTCCGACCGTCCGGAGAAGTGGAACGGAAAGGAGACGGAGGGGGTATGAACAGGCTGGTCATGACATTTGCGGCGCTGCTGGGGCTGCTGGGGCTCCGGGCGGCGGAAAGGGATTTCACACAGTACGTGAATCCGCTGATGGGGACGCAGTCGTCCTTTGAGCTGTCGGCCGGAAACACTTATCCGGTGACCGCCATGCCCTGGGGGATGAATTTCTGGACCCCCAGACGGGAAGATGGGAGACGGATGGCAGTACACGTATACGGCGAACCGGATCCGGGGATTCAAGCAGACGCACCAGCCCAGTCCCTGGATCAATGACTTCGGCCAGTTTTCGCTGATGCCGGTGACGGGCAGTCCGGAGTTCGATGAGGACAGGCGGGCCAGCTGGTTCTCGCACAAGGGCGAGACGTCGCGTCCTTACTATTATAAGGTATACCTGGCCGAACATGATGTCGTGGCGGAAATGGCTCCCACGGAGCGGGCGGCCTTGTTCCGCTTCACCTTCCCGGAGACGGAGCAGGCGTATGTCGTGGTGGATGCTTTCGACAGGGGATCTTCGGTCCGGATCATTCCCGGAGAGAACAAGGTGGTGGGGTATTCCACCCGTAACAGCGGGGGAGTGCCTGCCGGCTTCCGCAATTATTTTGTCATGGTCTTCGACAGGCCTTTTGAGTACCGGGCGACTTTTGCCGATTCCGTGCTGACGGAAAATGTGCTGGAGCAGACGGCCGGACATGCGGGGGCCGTGGTGGGCTTCTGTACGGCAAAGGGGGAGCAGGTGCATGTGCGGGTGGCATCGTCCTTCATCAGTCCGGAACAGGCGGAACTGAATCTGAAGGAGCTGGGCGATGCCGGGCTGGAAGAGCTGGCGCAGCAGGGCCGGGACCGCTGGAACGAGGTGCTGGGACGTGTGGAAGTGGAAGGGGGAACGCTGGATCAGTACCGAACGTTCTACACCTGTTTGTATCGTTCGCTGCTTTTCCCTCACAAGTTCCATGAAGTGGATGCCCGCGGAAAGACCGTGCATTACAGTCCCACGACAGGGCAGGTACAGCCGGGATATTATTACACCGGAACCGGGCTGTGGGATACGTTCCGCTGTCTCTTCCCGCTGCTGAACCTGATGTATCCTTCCGTCAGCCGGGAGATGCAGGAGGGATTTCTGAATGCTTACCGCGAGAGCGGCTTCTTCCCGGAATGGTCCAGTCCCGGCCATCGTGACTGCATGGTGGGCAACAACAGTGCTTCCGTCCTGGCCGATGCATACCTGAAAGGGATTTGCGTGGACGATACGGAAACACTGTGGAACGGCCTGATGGCAGGTGCCGGCGGGACGCATCCCACGGTCAGCTCGTCCGGACGGCTGGGCTATGAATACTACAACCGGCTGGGGTATATCCCGTATGATGTGAAGATCAATGAGAATGCGGCCCGTACGCTGGAGTATGCCTACGATGACTGGTGCATTTACCGGCTGGGCAGGAAGCTGGGCCGTCCGGAGAAAGAACTGGAGGTCTTTGCACGCCGTGCGATGAACTACAGGACCTCTTTGATCCCGAAACCCGGTTGATGCGCGGCAGGAATCAGGACGGTACGTTCATGAAGCCCTTTTCTCCGCTGAAGTGGGGAGATGCCTTTACCGAGGGCAACAGCTGGCATTACACCTGGTCTGTGTTCCATGATCGCAGGGACTGATCAGTCTGATGGGTGGAAAAGACAGTTTCGTGCAGATGCTTGACTCGGTGTTTCATGTCCCGCCCCTGTTTGATGACAGTTACTATGGCAGGTGATCCATGAATCCGGGAGATGACCGTGATGAACATGGGGAATTATGCTCATGGCAACCAGCCTATCCAGCACATGATCTACCTGTATGATTATGCCGGCCAGCCCTGGAAGGCGCAATATTGGCTGCGTCAGGTGATGGATCGTCTTTACACACCAGCTCCCGACGGCTATTGCGGGGATGAAGACAACGGACAGACTTCTGCCTGGTATGTATTCTCGGCGCTGGGCTTCTATCCGGTATGTCCGGGAACAGATCAGTATGTTCTGGGGGCACCGCTGTTCAGGAAGGCTCTCCTTCATTTTGAAAACGGGAATGTGATGGAAATTGCCGCTCCCGGCAATAGTCCCGCAAATTATTACCTCAACAGGATGCTTGTCAATGGGAAAGAGCATACCGCAAACTATCTGGAACATGCTGTCCTGCAGCAGGGAGGCCGTATTGAATGTGAGATGAGTGCGACGCCCAATCTGTCCCGCGGCATTCTGGAGAATGATCTGCCTTATTCCTTCTCGCGCCATCCGGAAGAGTAACAGCCTGTATCTTTTTTATTCAAGAAACGGTTTCAGATGTCCGGCGATGATTCTGTATCCCTCGTGGTTGGGGTGAAGGCCGTCGGAGAACAGTTCCTCTCTGATCTTTCCGTCCTTTCCGGTAAGTGCTTCCGACAGATCGATCACCTGTACCCGGGGAAGATCCGCGAGTGCCCGTTCCAGCCGGTCGTTCAGCGAACGGAGTCTGTCTTCCCGGTCCCGCGCGGCAGAATCCTGACGACATAAAGCTGCGCCTGAGGCTGCTTTCCGGCAATCAGACTGACTGTTTCCCGGATACCCCTGACGATTTCCTCGTCCGTATTGATGTTCAGGTTGTTCGTTCCCAGCATCATGAAGATTTTCTGTGCGTGGTAGCCGTCCAGTTCGCCATGCAGGATGCGCCACTGGATATTTTCGATGCGATCCCATCCGTAGCCAGATTGACAGTTCTCCTGCCTTTGAAGAGTTCCTGCCAGATGTCATCGGCCACTCTCCGCTTCTCGAAAGGCAGTCCGCCCCAGAAGTGCGTGATGGAATTGCCGAGCATGACGATCTCCGGTTTCACCTTCGCATTATATTCCAGGATCTCCTCGTGCCGGTCCGTCCACCGGTACGTGTATGAATCGCGGTGCTGGCGGCAGGGAGTGAACGACAGCGATCCGAGTTCTGGAAACAGAAGTTCTGCAATCTTCTGATAACAGATATCGGCACACTGTTCCATGCTTCGGTCTGTTGCAGAGATTCTGTTTGTTGATGCTTCCGGTTTCCGGACTGTCAGGCAGAGGAGGTTTTCCGTTTCCTTCCTCATGCTTCGCAGACCGCCTGCACTTCCCGGCCGGCCTGCCGGAGATCCTTTGCTCCGGTCCGGGAATTCCGGCACCCCATGCAGTCGTGCGTTACCAGCAGAATCGGAGCCTTGCTTCGGGTGCGGATCGTCCGGATCCCCTTCTCCAGCCATTTACGGAACTCTTCTGTTTCCTTTCCGTTCCTTCCCGGTTTGCAGTCGATGACAAACACAGCCGCGTCCGTCTCCGCCATCTGTGCGAAACACTTCTCACCGGCCTGTCCGTTTCCGGAGTCATCCATGCAAATCACCGGCATGTCAAGCCGGCGCTGCAGGATATTTGTCCATGCCATTCCCGGCCGCGAAGCACAGGCGCCCAGCGTTGCGGACGGACTGCAGATGACAACCGGCCTTTCGGCAGAAGGGCGCAGAAAACTGAAGCGCTTCCTTCGGGTACGCCGATCTGCATCCACCGGACATTGTTGCCGGGTGGAAGAAACAGCGTGAACTCATTCCCCTCCTGATGCGTATTGTGATACGTCAGCTCCCGGGAAATCCAGCGCAGTGTGTCGCCGGACTGGCAGACCCCTTCGCACCGTTGCTGCTGTCCGTTGCAGTCGGTCGTATACAGATCCATTCCACCGGCTCCGGCAGCTGCCCTGCAGGGACGGACCCCTCCTGCGCCTGCCATCTGATACCGGATCTCTACCGAAGGCGCGTTTGTAATGAAACGGATGTATCTTTCCGTAGCCGTCTGTGATCCGTCCGTTGCCGCCTGCATTCTTTGGGCAGACTGCGGCCTTTCTGCTGCCGGATCATGCCATACCGTTTGTGCGCACAGGTCTGCGGCTGTTCCGCCCAGCAGAACAGCCAGCATCCATACTTTTACGATCTTCTTCATATTCCTGCAGACGTTACCGGATCAGTTCCTTCAGATGTTCAGCCACACATTCATATCCTTTTTCCGTGAGATGGATATAGTCGCCGATATACAGTCCCTCGCGGATTGTCCCCTGATTATCGAGGAACCACTGCGAAGGATTCACGTACGTCACCTTCTTGCCGAACTTCCGGGCGGCAAGCACCTCGTGAATCCGGTCACACTGCCGGCGTACCCCGCTGTCCTTCTCCTTTCCGGAAGGGAACAGTCCCAGCAGAATGATCTTTGAGTCGGGAAACTGCTGGCACGCCTCTTCGGTGACCGCTACGATTCCCTCAGCCGTTTCATCCGCCGAGTCACCTCCCACAACGAGGTTGTTGATGCCGATGGCCACCACTACATATTCCGGCCGGCAGCAGTTGTAGTTTCCGTTCCGGATGCGCCACAGCAGATTCTGCGTGCGGTCGCCCGAAATACCAGCCGATTCCCAGCAACCTTCGCCCAGCACCCGGTCCATCGCCGCCTTTCCCGGTTTCCAGGTGACCAGTTTGCGCTGTCCGCCCCATCCTGTGTGATGGAATTTCCCAGCAGGAGCAGTTTCAGCTGCCGTCCCTGCAGCGATTCCTCGATGTCGCGTTCCACGGTATGCCATTCGCTGCCCTCTTTCCATCCGGCCGCCGAGCGGAACTCGTTGCCCGGTACTGCCTGCGTACACGGATTCCCGTAGCGTCCCGTAGCCTGAAGAATAAACTTCACGATCGGTTCCGGATTGTTGAGCGAGTGCGGATGATGGCCGATTCCCGGCTTGTGGATCACTTTGACGGGCGCTCCCAGCCGTTTCATTTCTGCTTCGAAGACAGCCGTATTCTCGGCCACGGGTACCACGGTGTCCGCATCGCCTACCACGTGCAGGACCGGAATGCCCGCGCGTGCTATCCGTCCGGCGTGATCCAGCGATTACCCTTCCATTCCGCCGCTTCCTGTTCGCTGCCGAAGCCGTACACCTCCATCATCCGGCGCGTATCTTCTGCCGACCCTTCGGAAGTGCCCTTTCCCATCGGCCAGCTGGTGATGTCCATCACCGGTGCATCCGCATAGATGCACGCTACCTTGTCCGGGTTCTTCGCCGCCCAGTTGTAGACGATCAGTCCCCCGCGGCTCATGCCCTCGAGCACCGCCTTGCGATGGAATCCGTGTTTCCTCAGATAGCGGTAGAACCTGTCCCAGCGCTCCGTCGCCTTGTCCGATCCGTAGAGGTCGGCCACGTCGCAGTAGACGATGTGGAATCCTTTCTCCAGCAGGTCGATGTCCGTCTGCGGCTCATGCCCCCAGAAACGTGCGCGCCACACCCAGGGCCTTCCTTCCGCTTCCCGTGCCGGGCAGACCACCTTGCAGTCCGTCCCTTCCGAGCGGAAGTCATATCCCCGGAATCCGTGGAAACAGAAAGCCGTAGCCCCTTCCGGCACGAACGAAGGCTTCCGTCCCTTTTTCCCGGCGAGCAGGTAATCGCCCACCTTGCGTGCGATCATCCCCGCACCGATGGCCGAAGGATGCAGGCGGTCGGGCATGAGCGTAGCGTCCCATCGGTCGCCGAACAGGTTAAACAGGTTGATGATGCCCAGTCCGCGTTCGCAGGCCAGCTTTTCCACGGCCGGTCTCACTTCGTCGGCGATCTTCTGCGGCTGATGGTTCCCTCCTCGGTCAGGAAGCAGCGCACGGGCGTGAGCACGATCACCTGCGGATGCGAAGGCAGGTTGCGGTAAGTGTCCGCCAGCCGTCCCAGTTCGGCGGCAAACGGCTCTGCCCCGCGCCAGTTCTGCGGCTTGGTGTCGTTGGTGCCCAGTTTCAGGAGTACGATGTCGGGTGCAAACTCCTTCGACCGTTCAAATTCGGGCATGTCCGTGTAAGGATAATCCCCCACGAAGCCGCCGTGGCCCCGTTATGTCCGAAGTTCTCCACCCGGTATCCCTCGCCCAGCAGCTGCTGCAGCTGCGCCGGATACGAATTGTTCTCTCTGCCTGCAATGCCCGCACCATAAGTGATGCTGTTGCCCACGCAGGCCACTTTCAGGGTCTTCTCCGCCCGGATTACGGCCGGAAAGACCAGCAGGAAACAAAAAATCAGAATCTGCCTCATGTGATATTCAGTTTAAAGATAAAAAAATGCGATCATTCAGTCTGCAGGACGCGTACGGTTGTTTTCAGCCGGATATCCTCCACCGATCGTCCCACCGAGAGGACGAACTCGCCCGGCTCCGTCACATACTTCATGTCCTCGTTCCACAGCCCCAGTCTTTCAGCCGGAATCCGGAACTCGATGACGCGCTCTTCGCTCGGTCTGAGCTCCACTTTGGTAAACTCCTTCAGCAGATTCACCGGTGTGACGACACTCGACACACAGTCGCGTACGAAGACCATCGGCACCTCCTTGCCCGTCATGCGGCCCGTGTTCTTCAGCCGGAAAGAAAGCCGGATGCTTCCCGTGGCCGGACACACCGAGTCCGCCTTCAGGTCGCTGTATTCAAACGAGGTGTAGCTCAGTCCGTGTCCGAAGCAGAAAGCCGGCCTGTCGTCCTCGCGCGAGCTTCCCAGCCGTAGCCTGTCCAGTATCTGGACGCCGCCTGATAATAATACATCGGGATTTGTCCTGCATGTCTGGGCACGGTCACCGGCATCTTTCCCGAAGGATTCACTTTGCCAAAGAGAATTTCCGCCACAGCCTGTCCGCCGTACATACCCGGTTCCCACGCGTCGACGATGCCGGTACGTGGGCGGTGATCCATTCGTTGTTGAGCGGTTTCCCGTTGATGATGACAGCCACTACCGGCCTTCCCGCTTCCACGAGCGCCCGCACCAGTTCCGTCTGCCGTCCGTAGAAGTCCACCGAAGGACGGTCCGCCGATTCCCCGTATGTTCTCAGTCCCCAGTCGGAGCGGATGCCGTAGCCGCCGATCACGACGACCGTCAGGTCACACGCCGCTGCCATGCGCACGGCCTCGCGTATGCTGAAGTCGGACGATTCCCCCGCCTTTTTCCAGGATTTTCCGCTGCAGGGCCGGATCGGTGGTATTGGTTCCGTTCCAGTGCCGGTTCCGGCTTAATCTTTCCGCTGTTGCAGAACGCGATCTCCGTGCCTCCCGCCGTCCTGCGCATTCCCTCGAGCACGGTCACCACACAGCTGTCCGGCTGGGTGAACGACCAGTCGCCCAGGATGGCTGGTTGTCCGCATTGGGGCCGGTCACGAGGATCCGCCGGTATTTCGTGGTGTCCAGCGGCAGGAGATTCCCCTCGTTCTTGAGCAGGACCACACATTCGCGGGCCGCCTCGAGCGCCGTCCTGCGGCTATCGGGCGTGGCATACCTGTCTGCTGCCGGATCCGTATAGCGGTTTTCAAACAGCCCCAGGCTGAACTTCACCTTCAGGATGCGCCTCACGGCATCGTCTATGCGGCTCATGGGGATCTTTCCCTCCCTGACCAGTTGCCTTACGGGAACGGCAAACTGAAGGCTGTCGGGCGAATACATGTGCATGTCCATTCCGGCATTGATGCTTTTCTCCAGCGCCTGCGACTGGTTCTCGGCGGTGAAGTGCAGACTTGTGAGGTTGTCCATGTCCATCATGTCGCTGATGAAGAATCCCCCGAAGCCGAATTCCCCCTTCACCACGTCGGTGAGCAGCCAGCGCGAGGCATGGCAGGGGATACCCCCGATGTCATTGTGTCCGGGCATGATGGTCATGCAGCCCGCTTCGACGGCAGCCTTGAAGGGAGGAAGGATGTATGAGCGCAGAAAGCGTTCGGAAATCTCTGCAGAAGCGTGGTTCACCCCTCCGGCAGATACTCCTCCTGCTGCCAGATGCTTCACCGATGCCGCCACTCTTTTCGCGGGATCGGGGTTGTCCTGCAGGCCTTTCACAGCTGCGCGCACCATTTCGGAGGCCAGGAAGGATCTTCGCCGTAGGTCTCTCCGGTGCGTCCCCAGCGTGCATCGCAGACAATGTCCACACAGGGGGCGAAGGTCCAGTGGGTTCCGGCCGACCGTATTTCGGCGGCAGCTTCCGGGCAGCCTGTTCCGTAAGGCTGCGGTTGAAAGTGGCTGCCATGCTGACCGATGTGGGATAGATGGTTCTTCCCTGCAGGGTGGCGTATCCGTGTGCGGCGTCCATGCCGATCAGATAGGGGATCTTCAGGCGGGTTTTCTCCGAGAACGACTGAAGGAGATTGGCTGCTTCGGGCTCCTGCCCCGCAATCCATGCGCCGAAATCGTAATATCCGGCTTTCATGATGCTGTCCTGATCCCATTCGGAAACCATATCCATCTGGCCGATTTTTTCTTCCAGTGTCATTTGTTCCAGCAATGCTTCCACGCGTTCTTCCACGGGACGGCTGGGATCCATATATACGGTTGTGTCTACTTCTTTAAGGTTCTGGCATCCGGTTAAAAATAGAATGCCGATGAAGATGGCCGGTGTCTTTGTTTTCATATTCATAGTTTATTGTTGTAAAAGGTGTGAATACAGCATAAACTAACAATATAAATTGTTATGTTGTTACTGTTTTGACGTGGCAAAGTTAATGTTTTTTTTAGAAGCAGTTTCTTTTCAATATAAATCTTGTGATTAATCTTGTATCCTGGATCTTCTTGTGGATTGTTATGATGTTTTTATTCTGACATTTTGTTAATACTATTCAGATTTTGTCTTTTTGATATTTTGAGTAACTGAGAGTCTCATGTTTTGTACTCTTGTACATGCTGATTGTAAAAATGCGATTCTCAGAAGGATTCAGGAGAACGGAAAGATATATAGAGGCTCATTATGCTTTATTACAGTTCTTGTTTTCCTTCTTTTGCTTTTCTGCTGTTGATTATAGGCTGTATTTGTTATCCCTCTGACCTCTTGGAAAAGTTTCTGTTGCTATTTCTTCCAGCTCTTTGAAATGCTTCGGAAAGCCATTTTCAGAAAACGAATAGTCATTTGTGCTTATCTGTTTCGGCGTTTTTACCATTTTGATTCGGTGAAAAGATTTTTTCTTTCCGCATTTTCTGTTTTTATTCGTCTCAGAAGTGCATATTACCGGAATAAAAGTACAGATATTGTGTATATGTATACATGAAAGCTGTATATTTTCTTCCAGACTGGCAGATATAAACAGAATGCCTGTTATAGTATCGGAAAAATATTGTTCAGAATGAAAGTAAAATAAATAAATTGCAACAAAAATGTCATGGAGGTTTTGTCTGCAATTTAAGATATACTTTCTATTTAATTAGAAAATGATAAAAAGGTTTGTATATTAGGTTGTTAGGCTCTAAGTAGATATATCCGTTCTGCAAGTCCAGAGTGATGTTAAATCTCTGAAGAAAATTATTCCCCAGTACTCCATCCATTTCCTGACTGGCTTGTACTCCTTCCGTTACTGTAGAGAAAGCTCCCGGTATTTTATAGAAATTCATGTTACCCAACCGGACTTCATCGAAGAAAACGTTTTGAAGTTCTCCGGCATTGGAATCGGAACTGGTTATGCGGGAAATGGCAAAAGGGCTTTGAGTGCCGAGCAGATCATTCTGACGTACAAATGGTGTATTCATATCCAATACCCGGTCTGATCCAGTATCGATTTCTACTTTCATATTGAATATTCTGTTTGTTTACTTTGACTTGTATAGGAATCAGTGGTACGCCGAGAGCATACTTAATTTTTAGGGCTATGGCATTTTTCGGAGGTATGAAGGAAGATCTTTCATAAACATATAAGGTTTTTGTATCATAATCCAGTTTTAGAGGATATCGGCTGATGAAACTAAGGCCGATTACTCCATCCCAGAAGTTGGAGGATAGGGAATAGAAAGGAAACGCAGTCTTTTGATCTGCATATTCCCTAATTGAAGTTCATTGTCTGAACTTGCCTGAATTAAGTTTGTTCCTGTTGCACCATTGTTTGTCACTTGTGAGTCAAATTGAATGGAATAGGTTGATCGTGGAGAATTCGGATTTATGATCATATCGGTTGCTCCAGTATCAAACAGGAATCTTAATGTATCACTGTTATTGACTTTGCATTTGAGATAGACTCTGTTGTCGGAGGCTAATTCAAATGGAATCTGGTCAATTATTTGTGCCTGGCTGTATCCCTGAACTAATAAAAGACAGGTAGTAATAAAGATTTGTATAGTTTTTTTCATAGGATATATAAATTAAAGATCTGTTCACAAAAGAAGGAAAACTTTCATAAAAATGAAAGAGAAAGAACTTTATTTATTTCCGAATAGAGTTTAAATTTAAGAAATGATCTAAGTTTATACAAGAGAATATATAAATGGAATGATCAATATTTAAGTTATTCTCTCATTTTATCCGCAAAAAAGACAGATTTTGATTTTTTCACTATATTTGTGACTCAAAAAAAAGGAAACAATGAATGGTTTATTTCGATGATGACATCTAAAATCTAATCTTTAGTTATGAAACCTGCGGATAATACGATTATTGATATAATAGCTTTAAGCCAGGGAAGTGTAAAGGCTTTTGATACACTGTTCCTGGTCTATTATCCACGGGTAAAGACTTTTCTTTATGGCATGACAGGTAACGCAGAAGTGGCAGAAGATTT
>ENA-OQAN01000074-OQAN01000074.1-human-gut-metagenome-genome-assembly--contig:-NODE-74-length-50473-cov-4.904382_pt1 | contig 50473 bp, 56 predicted proteins | sample MGYA00242735_ERZ504527 | MGnify/ENA primary metagenome ERZ504527 (study PRJEB26092, sample SAMD00036230) | human gut metagenome | host: Homo sapiens | study: EMG produced TPA metagenomics assembly of... | reverse complement strand
AATATGTGGATGATAATTATTTTATTACGGCTAAATTTTATGAAGATTATGATACAGCAAATCTATTGCTAGGATTAGGTGCTTCTATTTTAATTGCCCCTGATTTTAGATACTCCGAATTCTGCATCAAGCACTTATTCTTCTGATCGCAGTTTGAGTAGTCCTGTTGTTACTTATTTTGAAGAAGGTGGACATACATCTATTTCTAATGGAATAGGATCGGTTTGGGGAACTGGTGGATTTTGGAAGGTTGATGGACATGTAGCATTTTGTGGAGAAGCTATGTACGCACCACCACGAGCAGGAATGACCTTAAATTCTGCTGTAGAAGTACATGATGATAGAGTGCGAAAAGTTATTTATTATGCTTATGGATATCCAAATAATCAGGTTTCCAATACTTTTCCAAACAGAGATCAAGCTCTCTTGGCAATGAATGAATTCTTATCTGCTGTAGCTAGTGGCACTTCAATTAGTGGTTCTACTAATGGACAGCGTTATCATGTTGCATATGAATCGCTAAAAGGAATTTTAAACCTACCTAGCCCACCATCTGATTTTAAAGTATATAAAGCAAAATGCCCAGGTACTGGAGTAAGTTGGCAAGGAATTGTAACACAGAATCAAACTTTATATTGGGGACAAAATGAGCCGAAAGGAAATCTAACGATTGAAAAATCTTCTGCGAATCCTTCGATTACAGACAATAACAACTGCTATAGTTTAGAAGGTGCAGAATATGGATTGTACAATAGTGAAGCCGATGCCAATAAGGATGTTAATCGAGTAGGTACATTTAAAATCAAAGCTGATGGAAAAGCAAATACCATCAAGGACTTGAAGGCAAAAACATATTACTTGAAAGAAACGAAAGCAGGAAAAGGGTATGCGTTGGATAAAAAAGTATATTCAGTTTCTGTTACCAGTGGAAAAACAGAAGTATATAAGGTAAAAGATATTCCTCAATCTGACCCAGTGGGTATCTTATTGAAGAAGCGTGATAAGGAAACTGGACAGGATGTACCTCAAAGAGATGCTCATTTAGAAAATGCCGAATTTACTGTGAAGTATTACAAAGGGGATTATGCTGAAGGTGTTGATCCTGCCACACAGGGAGTCACAGCAGAAAGAACTTGGGTATTCAGAACAAATGAAAATGGATTTACATATTATGATGATAGTTTTAAAGTATCAGGGGATGCTTTGTATTATTCTTCTGATGGAAATCCATCAATACCAGTTGGTACTGTAACCATGCAGGAAACGAAAGCTCCTGAAGGATATAAATTGAATGATGAATTATTCGTAATAAAGCTAAAAATAGGTGGAACTAATGAAATTTTAAATACTTATCAAGAACCGATTGTTCCCGAACAAGTCATCAAAGGAAAAATCCGTATCGCCAAGAAAGATAAGGATACAGGCAAAGTCATTCAAGTAGCAGGAACAGTTTTTGATATTTACTATGATGGAAAAGTTGTTTCTTCTATGACAACAGATGAAACAGGATATGCAGTATCTGAACCATTAGCATATGGAGAATATGTCATCAAAGAAGCAAAAGCACCAAATGGATATGTCATTGATGTCAATCAAGAGGCTGTCGTAGATATTACAGCTGAAAAGACATACGATACAGAATTAAGTGATAAGCGAGTGAATGCGACCATCAATCTTGTCAAAGAAGATAAAGATACTGGTAATCGTCCTCAAGGGGATGCAACACTAACAGGTGCTGTATATGGACTATATGCTAAAGAAGATATTCTTGACCCATCTATGGATGGAACAGTTATTCATAAGAAAGATTCTTTAGTTGGAAAAATCACGACAGATAAAAATGCAAGTGGTACGATTGAAAATCTATATCTAGGGGAATATTACTGGCAAGAAATCAGTCCATCTGAAGGATATGAATTGGATGAAACAAAATATCCTTTTACTGCAAGTTATAAAGATCAAAATACAATTACTATCACAGTCGATAAGACAGTAAAAGAAACAATTCGCACAGGAGAATTTGATTTAATCAAAGTCATTACAGATGGAAGTCAGTCTGAAATCATGGTAAATGAAAAAGGTGCTGAATTTGTTGCTGTATTGAAGTCTGATTATGAAGCAAACGGAAATGATATTCAAAAAGCTCTTGAGTATGCCAAAGAAAATCGTAGTGAAAAAGAATACGCTGTATTAACTACAAACAAGAATGGTTATGCGACTTCAGGAAAACTAGCCTATGGTAAGTATGTTATCCAACAGACTAAGAAAGGCGAAAATGCTGAAGAAACAGATATTCTTGATGGAATATTTACATTTGAAGTAACAGAACTAGATGGACAAACAATCGTTAAAGGTGGAGATACTTCTGGAAATTCGCTTGAAATGGGAGATGATGGTAAGATGCACTATCACATCAACAACCGACCAAGTGATTATTTCCTAAAACTTGTTAAGATTGATGCTGAAAGTGGAAAACAAATTACATTGTCAGATGCTACATTTAAAGTAAAAGATTTATCAACTGGTAAATATGTACGACAAAAAGTGGCAGGTGTTTGGATTGATGAATTCAATACAGATAAAGATGGTTATGTTATTCTTCCGTTAAAACTAAAGAGTGGAAAGTACCAACTCGAAGAAATCAAAGCACCTTACAACTACTTGTTGAATGGTACAAGTATTCCATTTGAAATCAAAAAATCGGAAGTGACTTCCGAAGATGAAGATGGAGATGCGTATATCGTAGTTACTATGGAAGACACACGAGTAAAAGGATCTATCTCTTTTGAAAAACGAGGAGAAGTGCTAGTGGGTTCTCATGAAGATGAAAATGGTAATATCGTATTCGATTATGAAGAACAAGGACTAGAAGGCATGACAGTCACAGTGTATGCCAAAGAAGACATCATTGACCCTGCTGACGGAACGGTAATTTATAAAGCTGGTGAAGTTGTTACAACAGCAACTACCGATAAATCAGGAAAGACTCAAGTAGATAATTTATATCTTGGAAGCTATATAGTGCGTGAAACACAGGCTCCTGAAGGATTTGTGATTTCTGATAAAGAGTATGAAGTAACTCTGTCATACAAAGATGATCATACAGCAATCATTTCTGATTCTGTAACCTATTTAAATGACCGTCAAAAGGTCATATTGACTTGAGAAAAGTGGATGAAGATAATGAAGCTAATTTACAAGGAGCTGTCTTTGGTCTATATGCTTCTGAAGATATTTATGGAGTTGAAAAATTGTCAAAAACAAACTCAAAACCATTGATTATCAAAAAAGGAACATTGATTGAAACAGCCACTTCAGATGAAAATGGACAGGTTGTATTTAACGCTGACCTTCCTCTTTCAAAATACGAAATTCGTGAATTGAAAGCCCCAATCGGATACGCTTCAAGTGATGAAGTGATTCCAGTGGATGCCACATATAAAGGGCAGGAATTACCAACTATCGAAATTGTTGCAGTATTTAAAAACAAAATTACACAAGTAGAATTCTCAAAAGTAGATGCTTCTACAAACGAAGAACTAGAAGGAGCAACTCAAATTGTTTATCCTAAAGGAAATCGTGGAGAAGTATTTGAAACTTGGGTATCCACTAAAGAACCTCATATCATCAAAGGATTAGAAGTTGGACAAACTTATATTTGGGAAGAAATTTCTGCCCCTTATGGATTTGCTCTTGCTGAAAAGATTGAATTTACTGTAAAAGACACAGGCGAAGTTCAAGTAGCAGGAACAATGAAGGATGAAATCGTATATGGACAGTTAGCTTTCGAGAAGAAAGGTAAACAGTTCACTTATACGGATATTGGTATGACGGATTTAGGAATGGTTAATACACCAGTCTTTGAAGAAATGAATATTCTAGGTGCAGAAATTACCATTTACGCAGGCGAAGATATTACATTAGGTAACGGAATCACTTATTACAAGGCAGATGAAGAAATCGACACTTTAGTAAGTGATTATGAAGCTGTACAGTCAATTAAACTTCCAGTTGGTAAATACTATTATGTTGAAACAAAAGCACCAATCGGTTTTGTGAAGAATGAAGAAAAACATTATTTTGAAGTTGTAGATAATCAAATCAATGAACTTCAAGTAATCGAATCTACATTGAAGAACGAACGACCAGTGTATAACATCAATATGACAAAACAGATGGAATTCTCTGATACAGCTATGAACAAAGAAGCCTACAAGGATGTTGTATTTGGAATCTACACTCGTGATGATACATACGATTGGAAAGGTAATGTAGCAATCGAACCTGATACATTGCTTGCAACATCAGGAATTGATGAAGAAGGTCATTTAGTTCATACCCCTGAACTTCCAGTAGGAAATTACTACTTGAAGGAACTTCAAACAAATTCTGCATATAAATTAGATGAAAATGAATATGATTTTAGTATCGACCAATCTAATGAAAAAGCAGTGATTGTACCAATCAATGAAGGAAAACCTATCATCAATAAATTGAAAGAATACTATGTTCTTGTCAATAAAGTAGATGAAAACACAATGAAGAACATCATCAGTAAGGAATTTGAATTCACATCTTTCACAGATGCAGAATGTAAAAATCCTATCGAAACAAAACAGGCAAACACAAAAGATGGAACTGTTAAGTTTGTATTGAACTACGGAACAACATATATCAAGGAAACGAAAGCCCCTCTAGGTTATTCGTTAAGCCCTGAAGTTGTCAAAGTTGAAGTCAATGATGATGGATTGTTTGTCAATGGTAAGAAGGTAGAACGAAGTGAAGACTTGTTGTATTCTATCATCTACAAAGACAGCTTACTTCCAGTTATTCAAACAGGAGCAGGTAGTGATTCTATGCTGTTTATCGTTGCAGGACTTGGAGTTCTAGTATCTTTAATCGGTATCTTGGAATACAGAAGAAGAAACAAAAACAAGAAGTCTGAAAATAAATCAGAATAAAGAATTGTATAAAAATCTATCTCACAAAAAATAAAATCTCTGATAGTTCACAGTGAGATAGAAAATAAAGTATAATGATTTATCTTCCTGAAGCCCTTGCGTAAAAACAAGGGCTTCAAATAAAAGGTATCAAAGCAATTTGATGCTTTTTATTTGAAAAATAGGAAGTGACTTCCTAAAAATAGAAAGAAGGAAAATGATGGACAATAAAATAAATTTTTATGGATTTGAAACGGGTGTACTTTTAGAAAAATTGGATAAAGAGTTTGATCATTATGCTTGCAATAATAAAGAATTGAATTATGGATTCTATAACGAAAATAATGGTTTCTTTTTGGAAAAGGATTATAAAGAAAACCTAAAGTATATTCGTGATTATGTAGATCAGGGAGTGGATGGAACATATGGAGTTATTTCTTTTCAAGGAAGCGTTGAAATAGGAGGAGAAGATTATAAGAACATAAAAGACAACGATTGTGATTTAACAAATATGGATTATTCATTCTTTAAAGATTTATCAAGTATTGAATATTCTGTATGCAAAAAGGATGGGAAATTAGTAGAGAATTTTTTGGAAGATGAAATTAAGAAATTAGTTGCATCAAAAATAGAAAAAGATTGTCCAGTGGATATGCTCCATCTTACAGATCGAGCAAAATATTGTTTGAAAGCAAGTGGAATTACAACTTTAAAAGGATTATTGAAAACACCTTTATTCGATATGAAAAATCTAAAAAACATTGGGAAGAAAGGGTATCCTTCTATAAGAGGAGAACTTAATCGAATTTGTTATGACATTCAATTTAATAAAGAACAAGATAGAATAAATAAATTTATAGAAATTGAAGAAGAAATGGATGAAATTGAAAAATAGGAAGTCACTTCCTATTTTTGCAGAAAGCATGAAAATGCTATCTGTTAGAGTGCATAGAAATTTGTTATAATAGGGATATGAAAGAAGGTGGTTTAATGAAAAAATATACAGCAAATGTTTTTGTTAAAGACGAATTAAAAGAAATCACAAATCGTGAAAAAGATAAACCACAACGCATTATTGGAGAAGAATTGAAAGACTATTTATTTGAATCAGAAGATACCAAAGTCTGTATTTTATATGGATTGCGAAGAACTGGAAAAACAACTTTAATGTTGCAAACGATTTCTGAATTAACGCAAGATGAATTTGAAAAAAGTGCATATATCGAAGTAAGCAATAGAGATACCATATCTTCTTTATATAGTGATCTTGATAGATTGAAAGAAGAAGGATACAAGTATATTTTCATTGATGAAGTCACTTCATTGGATAACTTTATTTCCATGTCTTCCTTATTTCCTGATGTATATGTTAGAAAGGGGTTGAGAATTGTTCTGACAGGAACAGATTCTCTAGGCTTTTTCTTATCTTCTTCTCGTGAACTTTATGACAGAGCTAGATATATTCATACAACATATATTCCTTTTTATGAATTTAAACATTTGTTTCCTAATAAAAATATTGATGAATTCATTGAATATGGTGGTACTTTGATTCCTGAATATAATGAAGATTATCCGTTCTATAATGGAAAAAATGCAGAGCAATATGTGGACTCTGCGATTGCACAGAACATTCAGCATTCTTTAGAAAACTATGAAGAAGGCAGTAAATTTCGTTCTTTGATAAATTTATATAATCAAGATAAACTGACTAATGCTATCAATCGTGTTGTACAAAATAGAAACCATCAGTTTTCTATCAGGGTAATTCAAAGTACATTTAAACCTTCTGATTATAACTCTGTTAGAGATATAATGACTACTCGTGTTAAGAAAAATATCGAACCTAACACAGATATTCTAAACAAAATAGATTCAAGCACCATTGTTGAACCATTGAAAAAACAACTTCATATTTATGATGCAAGAAAAGATGAAATACTAACAGATTCTGAAGTCTATGAGATAGAACAATATTTACGAAAACTAGAAATTGTAGATTCCTATACTGTTGAATCAGGTGACTTTAATATTTCGCCAGTAGAAAACAATATTATTACACAGTCAGGGTTGCGATACAGTCAGTGCAAGGAATTGTTGAAGATTTTAGAAAATCACAATACTTTCCGATTAGGAACAGATAAAGAACAAAATTTAATTGTTTCAACGATTGATAACAATGTAAAAGGAAAGATATTAGAAGAATTGACAATTTATAATGTCCAACAATCTTTGGATGCTGAAAAATATGAAGTATTTCAACTCTCTTATCCACCAATGCCGAGTGAAGGAGTTACAGAAGGAGAAATTGATTTAGTTATTAAAGATAAAGAATTATACACTGTAGAATTATTTGAAATCAAACACAGTTCTGAAATCGTACCAAGTCAGTACAAACATATGATTGACCCTGCAAAAATGAAATACTTTGAAAAAAGAGGATTAGAGGTAACAGGAAGAACAGTGTTATATATGGGAAAAACACAAGGACAAGAAATTGAAGGTGTGAAATATAAAAACATATCTGAATATCTTGATGAATTAAAAGTATATGATCGTAATTATCAGAAGATGCTTCTAGCACGAAAAGAATGTATAAAAAATGTAGAAGATGAATATGATGATAATGATTCATTGGATACAAAAGGTTAAATGCAAAGTGGAGAGTAATCTTCACTTTTTTTCAAAAATAGGAAGTCACTTCCTATTTTTGTAGAGAGCATGAAAATGCTATCTATTAGGGTGCATATAAATCTGTTATAATAATAGTATGAAAGAAGGTGCTGAAATGTCTATATACAGAACAAATGTTAGATTTGGAGTATCTTTACAAAATAGAGCGAAATCTGTAAGTTCATTAAACACAAGATATTTACTGAATGATTTGAACAAATATCTGTACTCTGATTTATCAGTGAATACACCTTATTATGGTAAAGTTTGTGCGTTATATGGTTTGCGAAGAACTGGGAAGACTACTATGATGTTACAATCTATTTTAGGTATGACAAATGAGCAATTTAATAAAACTGCATGGATAGATGTAACAGAAGAAGACAACATGGCAAGTTTGTATCTAGATTTACAAAAATTAAATGAACAGGGATATAAATATATTTTCATTGATGAAATTACCAAAGTAGAACAATTTGTAAGAGTATCTTCTTTACTATCAGATGAGTTTGCTATATCAGGTATTCATATTGTATTAACAGGAACAGATTCATTAGGTATTTATTTAAGCCAAAGAGGAGAGTTGTTTGATCGTTCAATTTCAATTCATACAACTTATATTCCATATTATGAATATACGCATTTATTTCCAAATGCCACTGCTGAAGATTATATTGTGGAAGGTGGATTGTTGTCAAAAAGTGGAATTAACTATAATAGAGATGAAAATTTTAAAGAATATGTTGATTCAGCTATTGCAGAAAATATTCAACATTCCTTGTCTAAATTAAAAGATAAAGGAGATTTAGGTGCTTTATATTTAATTCATAGTCGAGGAGAATTAACAAATGTTATCAATCGAGTTATCGAAGATAAGAACCATGAATTTTTACTTGATGCAATTTTGAAAAATTTTGAATCTCATGATATTGGAGTTTTGCATCACTATATATCGGATGTTAAAGACAATGATATATTATCCTATAGTGCTGATATGAATGTAGAAAATCTATCAGAGCAAATAAAAAAGGATTTAAAGATTTTAAATTACAATGAATTAAAGTATGGCTTAACAGAAAATGAACTTGCACAGATAGAAAATTATTTGTATGAGTTGGATTTTTTTGATGATGTTAAATATTGTACAGTTAGCAAAGAATTTTCAATTTCTGATAATCCTGTCGTTGTTCAACCTTGCATTCGTTATAATCAGGCAAAATCAGCATTAAAAGCGTTGTATAATGACCCTAAATTCGTTAAGTTGAGTGGAGATAAACAAGAGTTCATTTATAACAAATTGTTATCTGATATTAAAGGAAGAATGTTAGAAGAAATTGTTCTCTTAAATGTAACTAGAAGTTATCTGATTGCTTTGTTTCTCAATTTAGATTTTATGAGTATAGAAAATCTCCATTTAAAAATGGCGAATATGATATGGTTATTCGTAACAAAAAGAATGAAACATTCATTTTTGAAATTAAACATTCTTCTGAAGTTGAATACAATAAACAAACAAAACATTTGCTAGATACTGAAAAACTTGATTGGTTAAAAGAAAATGGTTTTAAAGTAAAAGAAAAAGTTGTTTTATATAATGGAAAGACTTTAGATAAAGATGATAATGGGGTTATATATCTTAATGTTTCAGAATTCCTTGAAGAACTGAAAGTATATGACCGTAATTATTTGTATAATAAGAATGGCATTACTGATGGAAACGAAGACAATGATGCAGTCAATATAAGTATTGAAGATGATTTTGAAGATAGAGATATTTAAGTGGAGAGTAATCTTCACTTTTTTTCAAAAATAGGAAGTGACTTCCTATTTTGAATAAAATGCAATTTTAAAATTAGTTTGCAAATATAAATTACTGTGCTATACTCTAATCGAAGAGAACATCTTCATTATCATTCATATGAGGTTTGTCCTTTGCAGTTGAAGTACAAGACAAGAGGCAAATCTCGAATCTTTAAGGTGCTTCGCTACCATGCCTGTATAATGCAGGATAGTCAAACGACTAAAAGGCGAATAATCTATTCGGGTGCTTCGCTACCATGCCTATTCATAATTTAACGAATAGGATAGCAAACAGCTAAAAGGCGAATACAAAGTCATGTATAGGTACATGGCTTTTTTTCATGTTTGGGGGTGCTTGTATGAGCGAAAAACTAGATTTCTATGAAGTGAATGTTGATTATGTAAAATATTTAAAACAATTCGATTCTCGAATACCTAATGTGGAGTATCAGAATAGAAATAAATTTTTGTGTGGTACTTTATTTAAAATCAATGGATTGAATTATTTTGCTCCTGTATCCTCATTTAACATAAAACAAAGTTCAAATTATGTCATTGAAGTAGGAAATGTACCAGTGGGAAGTGTTCGTTATTCTTTTATGTTTCCTGTGCCTGATGCAGAAATTAAACAAAAAAGTGATAAACAACGAAAGTGATTATCAATACAGATTTCTGCTAAGACAAGAATTAAAATATTGTAACAAGAATAGAGAGTCATTCAAAGTAAAGCAAAAGCAATCTATCACAAGGCATTGGATAAGAATACGACATATCATCAGTTCTGTTGTGATTTTCAATTATTGGAAAAAAAGTGTAAAGAATGGATTTATGATAAAACCATAGAGAAACATGAAAAAGGGATTCCCATGTATAAGTTTTCCTTTCAAGAGAAAATGACATTGTTAGAACTTACGAAAGACAGACATATGATTGAGTTATTAGCTGTAGATCATAATGAAGTTATTAAAAATAAAGCAACAGATAAACTTAAAAAGATAGATGAAGCTACTAAGAAAGTATCTCCAGTTCATGAACTTTTGAAGCAGAAAGAAACAGTACCCCATAAAATTTATTTTACTGATTATCAGACAACAGTTCGATTGGAATTGATAAAAGATAGTATTTGCTATTACAAGAATGAGTTGAATAATTCAATCTATGCATTGGAACGAAAAGATGCTCATTTACCTCAAGTGATGCAGAGAATGTTAGAACCATATCTAAAGGCAAATGAAAAGAATACCAATGTATATGTTCTAACAGACAGTGACCTAGCTAATAGCAATTATCATAGTCTTTTGATTGAATATCAGAATTATCCTGAACGGTTTGATTATGTGCGAAAAGGAATAGTTACTTCCAGTCAAAAAACAGCAATTATGGAAAATGAAAATCAATTTAATAAGACAGATGAATTTGATGAAATTGAAAAATAGGAAGTGACTTCCTATTTTTAGAAATGGAGAAAATATATGGAATATCATTATTTTACGATTGAAGATATAGAAATGCTTACATTTAATGGAATCCCTCATTTGCATAATCATCTTAATTATTTGATACATACCGATAAAGATCAAAAATTTACGAATGAGGATTCTGTGAGAAATGTATCCTTTATATTTGATAATGAAGGAAATTCAAAAGCATTGAGATGGACAGATGATTTAGAAAAAAGGATAGAATTAAAAAAGTATGTTTTTCGTTATATTAGAGATTTATATAAGCGATTGTTTTATGCAAGGGTTGAATGCCCTAGAAGAGATGTCCATAATTGGAATAAGGAAATGGTTGCAGAAATGTTTGGCATCATTCGAGAAATGAAGAAAGAAAAATATTATCCATTATTTGTACAAATACACGACGATCAACCAAATTTATTCTGTCATTTTCATGTCATTTGTTTTTATGATAGAAGTAAGAAAGTGGAAGGAGAATAAACAATGAAGATAGTATTTACAGGATTGGGATTGGTTTGTTGTGGATGTGCGATATGGAATATCTATAAATTAGATGTGAAGAAACGAGAGCATCATATATCCTATGAAACATATCGTGAAAAGACAAGACAATGGATTGTGGTAACAATCGTGGGTGTCGTATTGATTGGTTTCTTTGGTATATAAAATAGAAAGAGGTTGGCGAGATGAATTTAAAAACACTTTATGAATTGAAGGAAGTACTTGATTTCTGTGGGTATCATGACACTATAGTGGAAGATATGACAAACAGGGGAATCGACCTTGAATCTTTGGAAGATAAAGTAAACCACGAACAAAAGGAAATCGAGGAGAATGTATATCCAAATCTTCATGGAACAGAGCTATTAAACAAAGAAAATATATCTTTACTAGGAGAAGAAATACTACAGTATTTTGAAAAGACTTTGGAAGAATGGGATAAAGGTATTATTGATTATGATAAGAATACGAACCAATTATTCCATAATGAAGGAAAGATATTCAGCAGTGATGTTATTGCATGGTATGAAGGTGGAAGAACTACAGAAGATTTAGTCAAAGAATACAGTGATGAAAAAGAGGTGGAAGAAGATAGGGAACATCAGATTCTCTTGTTATTGGGTCACGCTGTGCATTTAGGTTGGAATATAAAGCATGATGATGAAGGTATTTACTTCCATAAAACAGCACCAAATGGTTTAGAACTTGGTGTACACTTTGATGCTGTCCATGAACAGGAAAGTGTTGAAGAATTTCTTGATGCAATTTATGAGTATGGAAATGAATATAGTGTAGCTGAAGAATTGAGTTATTATGCAAATGTAGAGCATTATGGACAAGGACTTGTTTTAGATGATGTGATTGATGATTTGAAGTGGTTTAAAGATGAAGTTTTAGAAGTACATACTTTTTTGGAAAACTATCATCAGGAACTTTCACAAAAAGAAAATGAAACGATAGAGATGGAGTTAGAAGAAATCGACAAGGAGTTATGAGAATGAATAATGAAAGTGAAATGACAGGAAAGGATTTAAAAGGAATTCTACAATCATTAAAGTCGGATGAAGAATTAGTGATAGATGATGAAGGCATTAGAATTATTAAGAAAGAAGATTAGGTATGAAGATAGATGTTGTTGGAATTCGATTAGTAAAGGAGCGAGAAATCGACTATGATAAGCCAATTAAGAAACCAATAGATACTGTGAATTTTGTTTTAGAAGAGATGCAGGACTTGGATAGAGAAATGTGCATGACATTAAATTTAGATGCAAATAATTGTGTGTTAAATGCTCATATTGTATCTGTTGGTGGTTTAGATAGTTCGATAGTAGATGTAAAAAGCGTGATGAAATCGGCATTGTTGTCAAATGCTTGTGGAATTATTATGTATCATAATCATCCATCAGGAAACAGCACACCAAGTCAAGAAGATTTTCAAATTACTGAAAAAATTAAAAGAGCCTGTGAGATTATGGACATTCAATTTTTAGATCATATCATCATTGGAAAAGAAAACTATTATTCAATTCGTGGCGAATATACGAAACCATACGATACTTCAAAGCGAAAAGCTGAAAAAATAACAAGAGTATTAACGATTCAGTCTTCGGATTTAGATGTGTCGAAAAAGGTGTATGCAGATAAAGATAGATGTAATTATCAAGAGGCATTACCAATTTATAGGCGATTATTTGATGATTATAATCGAATGAAAGAAACAGATTATTCATCTTTCTTTTGGGGCTTTTCCAAATTAAAAACAAAAGATATGGATAAGGCAATTGAAAGAGCCTGTCATATGATAGGAAAAGAAACAGATGATTCTAAAATTTATGTACTGGATATTCCTAGTGAACTTTGTTTAGAAACTGACTTTTATAATTTTGCTGATGAAATCTATGCGTATCAATATCCAAATGAAATGGAAAGTATATGGAATTCAATTTATGAAAAAAGAAATTCTGAACGGCAAGTGATTTTTCCGTATATTGAACCATCTATGATCGTTGGAGAAATTAAGCAAGGTAAATTTATTGAATTCAATCATGAAGAACAAAATTTAGAACTAGATGAAATTGAAAAATAGGAAGTGACTTCCTATTTTTAGAAAGAGGTATATCATGACAATATTGGGATTTTTACAAGGTAAAGAAAAAGACAATAAAGGAAGATACTTATTTGATTATTGGGAAGCTGATAACCAATGGCTAGAAGAAACACATAATTACATACAATGGATGTTTCCATTAGATAAAAGGAGTTTTCATCATCCATTTGTCGCTCCTGCTCTAAAAGAGTATGAATTAGAAATGGCGAAACAGGATGAGATTATTCAGTATAATATGATAATGTCTTTTCAAAGAATGTTAGAATTCTATGGATTAAGATTAAATGAAGTAGAAAACAAAATTGAAAAAAATAATTCTTTTGAGGAAAGAAGCAAGGTATGGTTAGTTGTAAAAAATCACAACCACTTACGATTGACAAGGATTATTAAAAGTTTGCGATTATTTGGGTTGGAAACATATGCAGAAATGCTATTGGATTTTTTGATTGAGTTAGTAAGTGAAGTAGATTGTTTTACAAAAATAACTCGATCAATATGGATGGAGCTAAAGATAAGAAAGTAAGTTGAATTTCCTTATTTTTGCATTTTCATTTCACAAAGAAAGTGCTAAAATGAGTATAGTAGAATTCGTGTGAAAACTATAAAGTAAATCAAAATGTACTTACAAAAAATAGTAGGTGCTTTTTTTTATTGGAGTCATCAGAAATGGTGGCTCTTTTTCTTTTATGCAAAGAAAGGTGGTTTCTCTATGAAAAATCAGAGTTATCTCTCTGTATATAAATGCAATGAATTTAGAGTGGTAAGTAATGAGTTTATTGGTCGTATTGAAGATACACCTGAAAACATTTCAGCTTTTGTCGTATCGGCTGATTTTAATTCCAATTACGCATTAGTGGATGATATGGATACTGTTAAAGTATTTACCATTGGTAATTTCTTGGATTTAGTACCTGATACAGAGTATTTAGAAAAGGAATTAAGACCAGTCTTGTTACAGATGCAATTTGGAGAAATAGAAATACCTGAAGTAAGATATGAAGCTATAAAAAAGAGTTTGGAAGAGTTTTTAGGAGAAAAAGGATTGTCTTCTCCAATTAGTGATTTTTAGATGATAAACTTCGTTCTAATCGACAACTAAAAACACAACGAGGAGCAAGAAAATTTTATAGTGATGCCAACAAACAACGAATGGAGTATGCGAAAAAAAGAAGCGAAGCAATTAAAGAATATAATACATTAGTTAAAGAGGGGAAAATTATTCCCAAAACGCTGATAGAAAGAACTTTAGATAAAGCACAAGGGCATTCCGATAATCCATCCGTTCAGGCAGCTAGAAGAATAGCAGAAAAAAGAGGATATGATTGGAGAACAGGAGAAAGACTTGAGAATGCAAAAATAGATAATGTTCAAATTGTGCAACTGGAAGTCTATAAAACTGGAGAGTTAAAAGGGTATGCTGATTTCTCTGTTGAAATTGGAGATGGCAAAGTTGAAGGATTGTATCGTATCTATGACCCTGAAAACGGCAAAGAACAAAACGATTGTAAGTTCGATAACGGATATTCATCCAAAGAAATCATTGATACCTATTCCAATACAATAGAAACAGAACTGAAACTTGCTACAGAGGATACTTATCATAGCATGATTAAAGCAGATAAAAACTTTGATGAAATAGAACAAGATGATTTCGACCATGATGATATAGAAATTTAAAAAAACTATATAAAAGGGAAGACCAAAGTCCTAACTTCTTGAGTTTTTTAGAAAATTCAAGATAAGAAAATGTGAGTCTAAAGCCTATATGACTGATGATTCACAACCTGTAATTTTGTACAGGTACTAAACATACTAAAAATAAAAAAAGGAAGTCACTTCCTTTTTTTGAAAGAAGGTGGAGTAAATGGAACAAATGGGATTGTTTGATTTTTTGGATGAACAAGAACTAGAAAAGCCCAAAGATGTCTATTATATATCTAAGGAAGATTTAGAAAGTCAATTCATTGATGGTTATACACTTGGCTATCATTATGAATGGACTGTACAAAAGCCGAATTATAAGGGAGAAAACTTTATAGGGCTTTTACCAAACAATCGTGTTTATAAAAATGGGTTCATTTATCAATTTAAAACAGAGAAAGAAGCAAAACAACTGATTGTGGATACATATCAAAAACGGAAAGACTCTTTTGACAGAATGAAAGCTGATAAAGAAAGTTATCCTGTTGTTGAATATGACAACAAACCAAGAGTTAGAAAAAATCTATATTTGCTAACAGAACCAGTGAAACAACATGATGGTAGTCAAATGATATTTTCAGAACATTGGTATAGTGGTTTGAATGGATATTTCTATACTCTTACTCTACCTTATGAAGATAAGATGGATTTACAAGGTAGAATCTTATATCAAAAAGATAAGATTGAGAATGTGTCATGGTATATCAATCGTGATCTAAAAGATAAAAGAAAAGCACCTATCTTTTATACATATATCCAAGAACTTATGGAAAGATGTGATTATCTTGTCAATGAGTTAGGATACAACAATCCTGAATATATGGCGACATTGCCTGATTTAGAAATGCTAGAACAAATGTATGAAAAACACGAAAAAGAGCGTGAAATATATTTAAAAGAGCATCCAATAGTGAAACAGAAAATGGATGTAGAATATGAAGAAATTGAAGAAGATTTAGACGAAATGGATATGGAAATATAAAACATATCTTAGAAAGTAGAGGAATATGAGAAAAGATAGAGTTTGGATGAAATTTAAGAAAGAGGATTTTAATCAGTTAATGGGAGTCTTATCAAAACAAATGGAAAGATACTCGGAAATAGAAGCACAGAATCTAAACTTAAAAGCAGATATAAAAAGATGAAAAAGAATGTTTACTGGATTTACAAAATAAAATTTGGAGATACTCTCATTTTGAAAAAGAAAGTGAACTGATAACTATGGATATGTTTCCATCCGAGGTTAAAAATTTATTTTGGACATTTTTGTTAAATTCATTCCATGAGCATGATTATACAAATGAATCCTATTTTGATGAATATTCAAAGAAACATGAAAAATGTATTTATAAAGGAAACAAGTTATCAAAAGGAGCAATTCAAGAATTATATAACATGAATAGGGTTGGATATGATTGGTTGATTTGTAACAAAGATGGAAGAATTTTCTTTGCAGATCATGGATTATATCCTTTGGAAAAAGGCGATAAAGTTTGGAATAATAATGAAATTGATGGATACAGTGTTTCAGCATTCGTGGAAGATAAGAAAAAGCGTTATAAATCACTTGTATCATGGGAAGATGAACAACCATTTGATATTTATGAATTTTTACTTACACAAGATATAGAAATGTGATTACTTGGTCGCATTTCTTTTTTTTACATAGTAAGGAAAAAGAAAGTAGGTGGAGAAATGTTAGAAAAAACAGTATTACAGCAATTACAAGAAATATTTCCTATGGAAGTAAATCGTGAGGAAGCTGATGCAGGAGAAAAGATTCGATTACGAAATGATGAACAAAAAGTAGAGATAGATTTCATTCTTGATGGACACTTGGAACAAGGGTATGGGTATAAGAATTTTAAAGCCTATAATCGTGATGTCTATGAAACCAGTTATATTTCTGAATATGGATATGAGGAATATAAGAAACAAATCCAAGAGGCGATTAACCACTATAATAAAAATGAATTCACTCTTGAAGAATTGGCAGATAGCGTAAAAGAAGCAGAAAAAGACAATGGATATAGCCATAAGGACTTCTTGGTACTTACTAATTATCAGGAAGAAATTTCCAGTCATTTATTTGATGCTGTTGATTGGCAGTATCCTGACACCTTATTTGATGAATGGATAGATGGTAATGAAATCAATAAGATAGGGAATAAGTACATTTTCACAGCAGGTATGGAATTAAATGATTTCTTAAAAATGGAATATCTAAAAGACTTTCAACAAGGTAATGTAAATATCCTTGGAGTAGATGGCAAGAAATATATTAGTTTAGAAGATTTGGTAAATTTTGATGTAGATAGATATTCTGAAAAATGTTTGAATGTCGTTTATGAAAATGAAAAAAGGGAATCTCAAATGCAGGAAAAAAATCATGCAATTTCATTTCAATTTGGAATTCGTGAATAAGAAATATAAAAATGCAGATGTTGTTTTAAAAGTATGGGCAACAGAAATATGTAGAGAGCAAGGATTGAGTGATTATTATCCTGTACAGGATGTAAAAGATGCATTTAAGACAATGGAATATATTGATGAAAAAGAAGCTGTAGAAATCGTTTTAAACGATTCAGAAGAAACACTTATTTATCACAAGAGTCCTGAAGAAGAATATTTCACAAGAGAAGCATTAAAACATGAAACAATCAATTTTGATAAAGAAAGTGAAATAGAAGAGGACTTAGATGAACTTGAAAAATAGGAGATAGAAAAACATGAAGGATACATATGATTTTACTTATGCACAAGATTTAAGACATTTTATAGGATTATTGTTGGATGATTATTGTCCGACACAGTTAAAAATCTTTGATTCAGACATTGTATATGATGTGATAAAAGATTTAAAGCAATTCAAAATGAAATTGACAGGAAATCGAATTTTTGGTGACTGCTGTTTGGAGTGTAATGCATTACTCAATAAAGATTTAGAACAGCTAAAAGAAGATTTATCATATACGGATATGGATGAACTTAGTGAAGAAGAAAAAGAAATCGTAAAAGAATTTTTAGATTCGTATAAGGGTAATTATAATTTGATTGAATTTGATTGTAATGGACAATGTAGCACGATTTGGATACGAGATAATTTAACAGATAGTGAACTAGAGGCTTGTCAAATTATTGATAAGCATTTTGATGTGTTTAAAAATTTAGAAGATCGAGTAGATATTGAATTGTTTGGTATTCGGAAGGAAGAAATATCTACAGAAATGAATGAAATCGAAGAAGATTTAGATGAAATTGAAATGTAGGTGGTTAAAATGGAGAAAAGATTGACATCCAGTAATAAACGAATTGTTGAATTTTGTGGTTTAATGGAAAGTGAAGACTTGTTAAAGTTTATTGGTAGAAATCAATCTGTTTTAGAACTTCTAGTTGGGGTGGTAAGGGAATTGACCAAGAAAAAACAAGGCAGTTACTTAATGAATATTTAGAACCTTATCAATTTGAAATAACTAAGGATTATACTACTCCTAATAATATTGGAAATAATCATTTATATTATATTCAAGATAAAGATGTGTTAGATGATATAGAAACTTTAATTGGTAGAATTGCTATCAATAATTTAATGGGATATGCAGTTGCTATTTATCAAGAAGATATGGATGGAAAAAGAATTGGAAAATCTTATCTTGAAATTACAGCAAGGGGTGTAAAAGAAGCACCAAACGAAAAATGGATTGGTTGGAATCAATATATTCAAGATAATCATTTAAATTGGAATTTAAATGATTTAGAAAAAGAACGAGAAATTCGTTTTATCATTCGTCAATGTATCGAGGAAGAAATTTTACAAGTTGAAAATGGATATATCATGGTTATACGAGAAAGTGCAGATGGAAGTACTGTGTGGTATCCTACAACTTATGAACAGGTTATTGAAGATTTAAAAAATGAAAGGCAATTTCAAGTATTTAGAGATGCCTTGTATAGAAGACAAGTTTTATCTCATCAAATTGATAAACAAATGGAAGCATCCAAGGATACATTGCAACAGGTTGATAAATCGAAAGAAAAGCAAGAATCAGAAAATAGAAAACAAGTGTTTCAGCAATCCTTAAAGGATATGCAGGAAGTTTACGATAAAATTGTAAAATTCAATAAAGAACATAAAGCACCACTTGGTACTGAAAAATATGAGTATGAGCTTTATGTGTATATGAAACAAAATGGATTGAATGTCCATCTTGCTGAAGAGTATGAAAATGGAGAATTTCTCAAAGACTTTGACTATGGACTCGTAACAGGAACGATTTATGGGTATCCTGATAAAGAATTAAGATTATCTGAGGATTTTGAAATTTGGAGTAAAGATGGAGAATACTTTGGAGCATATTCTAAAAAGGATATTATGGATAAATTAGATGGTTTAAATGCTGAAAAACAAAAAACACTATTAATTAATCCGAATGATTATGGAAAGATTATTCAAGATATGGTAAAAGTGGCGAAAGCCTCTGATAATCATACATGGTTTTTAGAGCCTGAAGAATTCTTAGATAAAACATATGCACAGGAAGACTTAGACGAACTCTCTCGTGACCTTCAATCAATCAAAGAAGCAGGAGTACATGATATGTATTCTATTGTTGAAATGTGGGATGATTGGAAAGAGGCAGATGAGCATGGCGAACCAGTTGCCACTTTTCATGGAGCATTTCTTGATTTATTTGCAAAAGAGAAATCTCAAAGCATAGATAAAAATCTAATTTCATTTAATAGTTGTACATTTGAAATCAATTTAGATTCAAAAGACAATGGAGAAGGTTGTTTAAAATGGCATAATTATTTTCTCACAGATATTCACAATAAGGATCATTTTTACATCATTCAAATCGTACAAGAAACCGGAAAGGAAGAACCAAGGTTTTCGTTAGAAAAGTTTGAAAAAGAAGAAGGTAGCAAACTGTATCTTGGAGAATGGGTGGAACTAGAAGATGTAATCAAAAATTCATCAGAAATTGAAATGGTACAAAATAAGCTAATTGAATTAAGTGATAAAGAGATTGGCATACAAAATGAAGAAATTAAAAATATAGAAGATGATTTTGAAGAATTGGATGAAGTTGAAAAATAGGAAGTGACTTCCTATTTTTTTATTTGGAAGAAGGTGTTAATGAATGACAAAGATAGATACATTGAGAAAAATCAATAAGAATATTGTTCATGAAGATGGTACGATTACTTCTTTTGATAAACAGTTGATTCAGTTGATGAGTGGTATCTATGATACACGATACCCATTGATAGTTGCAGACAGTACACACTCACTGGATTACATAGAAGATTTTGCTACAGATAATCCATTAGTCATGAATGTATCAACAGTTATTAAACTTAGAGAAAAGCATGATATAGGGTATGAGTTTGTCAGTAACTGTGAAATGTATTTAAAAGAAAGCGTGTTGGCATTTGATAGTTACCAACACGATACAAGTAAGATTATTTTATTAGATGAAGTAGATGATGATGGATTTCCAATGATTGCAATCTGTAGAGAAAACAAAGATATGGGTGGAAATCTTCTGTTGAATGAAATTACATCCATTTACGAAAAAGAAAAATTAGAACAATTATTAAATCGTTCATATGAGAATGATAAAACTTTTTACACAAACAAAAAAACAGAGCAATATGTAAAATCTAGAGGACTCCAATTGTCCAAAGGTCTTACATATGCCCTGTCTAATTATTATACTAGGGCAAGTTTCAATAAAAGTCAAGTTGAACAAGATTGGCAAAAGAAAAAGGTTGTATAGAAGAAACTTATGGTATGGATTTAGAAGAAGATTTGGATGAAATTGAAAAATAGGAAGTGACTTCCTATTTTTTGTAAACGAAAAAATAGAGCATTTATAAAGTCTGCCAAGCTCTAATTGCTCTTAAACCTTATAAATGCTCTATCTACTTCATATGATAGACAATGTTTTACGAAAAATCAAGTTGAACAAGATTTATCAAAAAACAAATCTTATGGTTCAGAAACACAACTAGATGAAGTAAAAGAAGATGTGGAAGAATATGAATTAGATATTACAGAAGATAGATGGTAAATAACAAAATCATAATTATGCAGTTAAAGAAGATTTGAAAATAAAGAAGGAAGAACACAGAGGTAAATAAAATGAGATTTGATAAGGAAAGATTTTTTGAAGATTTGCAGGAGAAAATTCCTGAAGTATATGGAAATGACAAGGTACAGGAATTGATAAAACTTGTGATTGACAAACATTACAAGAAAGTAGAAAATGACGAAATCGTTTATGATGATGATTTATTATTAGAATTGTATGATATGGTTCCTGAAATGTCGTTCAATGAAATAGATGAATATGGAATGTGTTTATCGAATGAAATGCAGATGATGATTGATGGTTCGTATCAACATGAATATATGATGTTAGGTCGATTACAACAAGATTGTGAGTATTACTTAGGCTATGGACAACGAAGCGAGAGGAATTTATGGGCTGACACAGTTCAAGACCACATTCACGCAATGAAACGATACTATAATCAAGTACCAATTAAACCTGAATGGTTATCGTATAAAGATATTCTCCGTTATGAAGCGAAAATGACAACATTGAAATCTTTGGACGATTTAAGAGATTTACTCGAAGCTCATGATTGGAAAATCTATGATGGTGGAACTTCATGGGAAATTGAACAATATTCGCCAGCAGGAGAAGATTTTGTTTTTTGTATTCAACATGATAAGTCATTAGAAAAAGCAGTCGAACAAATTTGTGAGTATGCAATGAATTTTGATCAAGAGGAACATATTGCCATGTGGTTAGAAGCAAGAACTGTTGATGACAATCGCATGAATGTACCTTCGCCTAGTGAACTTGTAGAAGATGCAAAAGAAATTCAAGGAATGTTGGATGAATTGGATTATGTATTGGATAATTGTACATTGATGGAAAAAAAACAAGAAACAGATATAGAACTTGAAGAAGAAATGGAAGATATAGAGAAATAGGAAGTGACTTCCTATTTTTTTAAAAGAAAGTAGGTGGAAAAATGGCAGAACAACAAAACTCTATGTTTCAACAAAAATATCAGATGATTATCAATCAAGCAAGCGTTCGTGAAGTCATGGAAGAATATGGTTTAAAGATTGTTAAGAAAGGGAAAGATTTTAAAACAGTTTGTCCTTTTCATGACGATCACGACCCATCCTTGAGTATCCGTGACGACAAGATTTGGAAATGTTTTGTGTGTAATGAAAGTGGAAATGCAATTTCTTTTGTTCAGAAGTATGAAAACAAAGTATTAGGAAATCGTAACTTTACAGTACGGGATGCCATGAATAAAGTAATTGATATTTGTCATTTGAATATTCCAAAAGAACAAAACAACCAAAATTCATTAAATGCACAATATTCTCATAATTCTCGTATCTATCAGAGCATGAACGAGTCTTGTTAAATACGCTGAATAAAATCAAAGAGATTGCCAATTACAATTTGACAAGTTTAGGGAATACGAAAGCAAAACAATATCTTCTAAATCGTGGATTTACAAAAGACTTAATTCAGGAATTACAATTTGGCTATATTTCTTATGAGCAGATACAACAATGGATTGATAAAAAGTCATTTCCATTAGAATATTTGTTGAAAACAGGGTTTATTCGAGAAGATGAACAAGGAAACTATCATCCAGTCTTTGGGAATCGTATCTTAATTCCTGTGATGGATGAGCGAGGAAATACCGTTACCTTTAGTGGGCGAGCGATTCATGGAGAAGAACCTAAATATCTACATGGAAGAAATACAGATATATTCATGAAATCCAATCACTTATATAATTTTAATGTCGCAAAAAATTATGCCTACAATGATAAGATCTATGTAGTAGAAGGATTTATGGATGTCGCAGGTGGTAATAAGATGAATATTCGTAATATCGTTGCTACCATGGGAACTTCTTTTACCAAAGAGCAGATTGCCATGTTACGCAGGCTAGATTGTGAAATCGTGCTGATGCGTGATAATGATAATGCAGGCAGACAAGCTATGGTAAAAGAGATACCTGAACTCATGAACAAGCGATTCCGTGTGAGTGTGATAGATCTAAATAAAGTAAAAGAAAATCTACAGCTGACAGAAGAGAAAGATAGTAAGGACTTATGGGATTTTGCCAATGCAGGAGCAGTAGAACATGATTTAGAAAAAGCACGAGTATCAGGTTTTCAATTCCTTATGGAAAACAAATATTTTGAGAATAAGGAATTCAATTCCGAAACAATTAAAGAAGCCTATGAGGAAGCAAAAAAAGAGGAGCTGATTAAAACTTCTTATGATGAAATGAACTTCAAAGATTATGTAGTAAAACATTCTACCTATCCAAAGAAGAAGTGGATGATATTATCCATGCCATGTCATTGGAAGAAAAGACAAATCCAATCTTTCAGTTTCAGGTCAATCTGATGGAACGATACATTATCAATAATGTCAATACCTATGTAAATCGAACTGGGGATAAAACAATGGTGGAATTCTATCAGAAGAATTATGATCGAATCCGTCAAAACATCTTGAATCGTTTTCATGAAGACCCTACACGATACCTATCTCCTGAACTAGACAGGGTGTTGATTTCTGCTTTAGTGCAGGATACCATGACAAATGATGAACAATGGCTACGCTATGAAACGATACATAAATTCAAGCATGAAAATGTTTTTAATAAAACATTCGTAAAGAATACGATTGGACAGAAGGCACAAATGAAGCTGAACATGGAACAGAAGCGATTGGTGGTTAAGCAGTTTGAAAAGACATTTTTCCGATAATGAAAAATTAGAATTGGAACATATTGATGAATTGTATATCGTTAATAAATATCAGGAGTTAGCAGGTATCATTGATATAGAAGGTTCTGATAATGCAAAATTCTTATTAGAAGCCTTAGAGATGAAGTGGATTGGAAAAAAAGAAGGAATGTCGGTTTTCTCCTATAGTTCTATTTTTGATAAATCTATGTTGTTTGCGATTGACCCTAAATATAAGACAGTAGATGGAAAAGATTTTAAATCCATTCTCCTTTACAACAATAGTGGTGGAAGTTTGAAATTGACAAAGAACAATATTGCAACCCCACAAAAAAGCAATGGAAAACAAGAAGTTGAACAAAGTATTCAAAAAGAGAAAACAGTATCTAAAGAGAGAACTTTCACTGTCCACCATAACTTAATAACAAGAGAAACAGACGATTCTTATTTTGTTAGAATTCCTAATACAATGGCGAAGAAATATATGTATATCCCTAAAAAAGATACACAATGGTCGGCAAATCGAGAAATTTTAGTGGCAACAGTATCTACGAAAGATACCTTTGCGATTTATCGTTCGGATGGGCAACAGCAGGAAACATGGAATTGTAATGATTTGATGAAGCGTTGGGAAGATAAGACAAAGAAGAAAGAATCCATTGACATAAATTTAGCAATGAATAAAAACTTACAATCAACACCTGTAAAAAGGAAACAGCAAGGAAATCCAATCATGAAAAAGAAATTGGATATACCTTCTCGTTCTACGGAAATGGTACAGAAATTTCAAAAATATCGTATTCCAGTTCATTTGATTCTAAACAATGAGAAGGGTACATTGATGGTGCGAAGTGCTATGCAGGGATATACCTTGTTTATTCCTAAAACAAGTGTGCGTTATGTAGAAGGGAGAAGTTATATTGAAGTGACACCCGAAGTGATGGGAATCGACAAATTTAAAACCATTTCTACTATATCCGTAGGAAAAGATGTTAGTGATGGAATGGAGTTAAAAGGGAATATTTCTTTTAATGAACTGGATATGTTTTTATCTTCAGAAGGAAAGAAAGTATGGGCTGTCGTAGATGAGAATAAGTTGGTGGAACAATCGAATGGATTTGTACAGATACCCATCTTTAAAGACCGTACCTATGGATATGTGCGAGTCAATAAAAAGGAATTGGAACGCATCAATGATAATCAGATTGCTTTGGTATCTACACCATATCATGAATATTCTGCCTATAAAAAATCAGGGGAATTCAATGGACTTGTATGTGCCAAAGACATAGACTACCTTTATAACGAATCTACCAAAGGTTCGATTGATATAGATAATATGGAAGCGACAGAGGAATTAGAAAAGGAAGTGAAATCGTATGAATGATACTAAAATGGATATTCAGCGTTCAGGGGAAACGATAGAAAGAACAGCCGTAAAGTATTCAGCAAAAGCAACTAAAGGTTGGCAAAACTAACAAAGATGCTTACCCTTTACGGCATCAAGATGTTTGCGAATCCGTTAAATGCTATCAAGAAGGACGGACCGAATAAAACACTGATCCATACTCCTGAACTTACCAAAGAAGAAGCAAAGGTCATGATTGCTAAATTAAGGGAAGCCGAAATACTTGCAACTTATCGTGAAGTAGAACCATCAGGACGAGAAATACGAAGGGGTATTTCTATTCATAACCAAGAGAAAATGGCAAAGAATGATATTAAATTAGCACAATGGAAAGACAGAGCCGTTAAATATGAGCGTTTTTCTTTATTAGGCAAGTTTTGTGAATCGCAGGCTGATAAATATCAGAACTTAGTAAATCAGGAAAATAGGATGCCAGCTGAAAATAAATATATCTTTATCGTCAATCAAAGACACTCGAATGCATTAAATGAAATGTTGGCAGATATACGAGAAATGCGATTGACAAAGGATTTTGATAACAGTGTATTTGAAAAAGAAATGGACGAAAACCTAGTGCCTGAATTAAAGATGGAAGATATGGAATTAACGGTAGAATCAATGGAAGAGGGCATTGAATATGGAAATCGAATGATTGCTGAATTTCCTCATGCAGATACCTGCCGTCATATCATTACAAAAGAAGAGTTTGTAGAGCATTATGAAGATATGTGTTCTCAAGAAGTTTTTGGTGCAACACTTCAAGATGAAGATCATGTCATGGTTGTCTATCATAAAAGTTCTCGTGAGCGTATGGAAGAAATCATGGGAACAGACGGGCATAAGATTATTGAATATGGGGCAAATGGTGGCGAAACGCTACAAAATCTCAAAAATGGAGATGCACCAATTCACGCTATCGTACCAAAAGAAGAAATGAAAAATTTTCGAGAAAAATATGAGGGATATGATTATATTGCTCGTAAGCAGGAAGATGGAAATTACGAAATTCATGTATCCGAACATCAAACAAAGATGATTGATAGGGAAATGAAATTAAAAAACCAACAAGCCCACGAAGACTTAAAGCAACAAGAACAGTCCATAGATTTAAACAAGGATTCCGTACAAATGGAAAATAAAGAAAACAGTATTTCGTGGGCAGAAAAAGATATGGCAAACCAAGAAGATTTAAGCTCATTGAATGAATTTGACCTAGAGTTAAATAAAGAGGATGAGTAGATATGAAAGTAAAACGAGAATATAAAAGCAACACAGTCATTGTAGTCCTTGTACTACTGATTGTGTTTTATTTTGGCTTACGATTAGGAACACTGGTGGAATTGAATGATGGAGAGTGGTCGTTTGAGGTATTAAACCAAGCAAGCGATCAATTTTTTTCATTTGAGCCTCTTATCTTTAATCAATTTACACTGATGATAGGTTCATTTTTAGCGTTATTTTCGTGGATGATTTATGAAACTCTACATTCTTCTTATAAAAAGAATATGCAGGAAGAAGCGTTTGGTAGTGCGAAATGGAATGACCCTAATTTTACGAAAGATATGCGTGAAAAGGATATGTATCAAAATTGGATATTCACAAAGACAGAAATCTTTTCTAAAAATATGAAAGTGACTAAACGAAATCGAAACTGCACTTTGATAGGAAGACCTGGAACTGGGAAATCAAGATATTGGTTAATTCCTAATATTTTAAATTCAATGGCTGAAACAATTATCGTTACTGACCCTAAAGAAGAAATTTTGAAGGCTACAGGAATGAGCTTAAAGAAAAAAGGATATGATATTCGAGTTTTAAATATCAAGGATAAATGGCGAAGCGACCATTATAATCCATTGAAATATATTCGTAAGTTACCAAAAGAAGCGTTTTTGTTAGACCTAGATAGTGATGAAAGCCGTCAAGATATTGTACAAGAATTGATGGATGAAGGACGAAATATTGCTGAAGATGATGTCATGAATCTAATAAATACGATTATGGAAAATACAAAATCAGAAACGATTGAATCCAATACTGGTGACCCCTTTTGGGAAAAGGCAGAAATGGTGTTCTTACAGGCATTGTTTTACTATGTGATTTTCAATTATCCAATCGAAGAACGAAATTTCAGAAAAATCATGGAACTGATTCGTAAGGGAGAACCTGACAAAGAAGGAAATTCAGAACTTAGAAACTTATTTGATGAATGGGAAAGTCGTGATCCTAATAACATTGGTATCAAACAGTGGAAACATTTTGTTGTATCGGCAAAATCTCCAAAGATGATGTCCACTATTATTATGACGGCATCAGCCCGACTTGCTCCTTTCAACTTGCGTGAAGTAGATGAAATGACATATAACGACACTATGGAATTAGATAGAATTGGTATGCCATTAAACGCTGATGAAGGAGAACATGGACGAGTTGCCTATTTCATTATTTCTGACCCTAACAGCAATGCATTCAACTTCTTGATGAATATCATGTATTCACAGATATTCACAATAATCGACCAAAATGCACAAGCAAATGGTGGACGATTGGCAACTCCATGTAATATCTACATGGATGAGTTTAGACAACAAGGGGCTATCAATCGTTTCTTGGAATTTTGGGCATATTGTCGTGGCTTGGATTGTGGAATTACCATTATTCTTCAGTCTTTATCACAGTTAAAGAAAATCTATAAAGATGAATGGGAAACAGCGTTAGACTGTTGTGACTACATCTTTTTCTTAGGTTCTCGTTCAAAAGAAACTTTGGAATATATGAGTACCATGTTAGGAAAGCAGACATTGTATAAAAAGTCTTCAGGACGAACCTATTCAAGACAAGGTTCATCTTCTCAAAACTGGGATGTATATGGTAGAGAACTAGCAACCATGGATGAATTAGCTGAACTAGAAGCAGGACATGGAATCTTGTTAATGGCAGGAACAAAACCTTTCTATTCTGAATTATATGACTTAAAGAGCCATGATGATTATAAAGAAATGTGGGAAGCATGGACAGAACAGGATGGTACGAAAGACCCTGAATTTAAGAAAACAAAAGAATGGAAAGAAAACCATGCGAAACTGTACGATCATCTACAGGAAATGAAGAAACCAAGAAAGTCAAAGACAAAGCAACAACAAGAATTGATGAAAGCGATTGGAGTTCCTTGCACTGTACAAGAGCCATTTGAAATGAAAGTAGTAACGGAAGCACAGCTTGAAGCAAAATATGGAAAAGGAAAACTGAAAGCTGTTTGGAGCGATATAAAATAGCATATCTTAGCTACTCTATATATTTTATTGAAAGGGGTGATGCCTTAGAAATGAAGGGATAGAAATAAGGGGAGCATTTTTTATATGCAGGCAAGGTGCCTGTTTTTTTGTTGTTAAGAAGGAGGATTATGGAAATGGAAAAACTAACAGCAATGAAAAACAATATGTCTAAAAAGACAAGAGAAAAAGTCGCAAAAGCAGGGCTTATCGTAAATACGACAGCCATGATGATGGTATTGAATATGACAAATGTACTCGCAGTCAATTCCAATACGGATTCTATCGACCAATTTATTGATTTCGTGTGTGACTGGTTGATGAAGATTGGTGGAGTTGTAGGACTTGTTGGTGGTGTGTTATTTGCATTAGGGTGGCAAAGAGATGATGCTGAAGGAAAGAGTCGTGGGTTAATGACTTTAATGGCAGGATTTATGCTAATTGCCATTGCACAAGCACCTGATATTTTTGGTTTATAAGATGTATGGGCGAGTAAAAATATTCGCCCTGTCTTTTTAGGAAAGGAGTGAAAAACAATGTGGGATTCATTAGGAGAAATTGCACAATCGTTACTAGATATAGCTTTTTCACTATTTGGTTTTAATATTGATTTAGGAAACATGGGATTAACTGCCAAGGAATTTTGTGATTGGAATACAATTACTGCATCTGAATTCGGAACATTGGCAGAGATATTAAATAGTGCGTTTGTATCATTAGGATTGAATTTATTAACTGTATTCGTGATGATTGACTTGATTAAACAAGCAATGGAAATTGATCGTATCTCTTGGGAGCGAATTATTATGAGTGTGGCACGATTTTTGATATTCAAGATGCTAATTACCTATTCCTATGAGTTTTTAAATATGATTATGAAAATTGGAAATGAGTTTACGAATACGGTTATAAACACAATTAACTTTCAAACAGGTACAGAATTTTCTATTGGAGAAATGATTAAAGAACTGATAGATACTGCTGAAGGTGGAATTACAATCCCTATTATAAATTGGAGTATCATGCCATTTGTATTGTTTGTGGTATTTATTATTATTTATCTTCCTTTAATTGGAACATTTGTTATGTGTATATCTCAAATCGTTACACGAGTAATAAAAATTGTTTTGGCATTTGCCTTTGCACCGATTCCACTTGCGATTGGAACTTGGGAAGACGGTAGTGGAACTGGGAAACGATTTATTATGAATGCTGTCGCCTTAGCGTTTGAAGGAATGATAATGATACTTTGTGTACATATCTATGCTTTAGGTATTGCAGACTTGCAAAATAGTACAACGACTTTTGGTGGTGGAATTGGAGCAATGATTGGAATACTTCTTATGAACGGTATTCTATCTACAGCTTTAACAACATCTTCACAGTTAGCAGAGAAATGGAGTGGTGCATAGTATGGATGATATTAGAATCAGAACACATAAAGAACTTTCAGGAGTGGCAGAAAAATACTATGGATTTACTTTTCGACAATGGTTGTTTCTTGTTTTAACTGGAATTATTACAGTGCCTACTTATTTATATTTAACACCTATATTGGGAGATGAGATTTCAAGTTGGATTGTCATTATCATGGGTTTACCTTTGATGCTTTGTGGCTTTTTGACATTGCAGGGAATGACAGCCGATAGATTACTACCTTTCTTAAAAAGACACTATTTGGATTTCGGAAAGCCATTAGAGTATAAGACTGAAAAAGAGTTATTAGCTGAAAAAGAAGCAAAGAAAAATAAAGGTAAGAAACAAAAAGAGGAATCTGTTCAAACAATCGAAAAGCCGAAAAAACCGACAAGAGCTGAACGAAAACAGGCGAAGAAAGAGAAAAAGGCTTTAATGAAGATGGAAAAGAACAAAAGAAAGAAAAGGCTCGATTGGAAAAACAAAAGGAATTGGAATTGAAGATAGAGCGAAAGAAAGCCAAAGAAAAAGCAAAGGCAATGAAGTGGTATGGGGATTTAGATGCCAATAAGAAAGCCTTGATTGAAGAGCGTACTATGGAAAATAGTGAAAATGCACTTACGAAAGAAGATATTGAAAATATTGTCCGTCTAGGTGAAAAAGCAAAAGGCTATTTAGAAACAATAGAGAAAGGAGTCGAAGAAGATGTTCAAAAAGAAGGAAAAGAAAGAGAAATCGAAAAAGCATAAGAAACAAAAGCAACAGAAATCAGTGAATAAGCCAACCGAAAAATCATCCAACACGAATCCTTTTATGTCTTTGTGGAATAAACGACCAACAGTTTTTGTGCCAAAGACCAATCAACAAGTGTTTACTATGTTGTTTAAGGATTACAAAGAAAATATCATGCGAATCGGTGATGATATGTATTCTATCTGTTTTGAATATACAGATATTTCTTTCGCAAAAGCAGATTTAGAAGATGCAGGTGCAATCTTCTTAAAATGGGTGGATTATCTAAACTCATTTACAGATAAAGCACATATTCAAGTCACAAATGCCAGTACACCTGTGAACACAGAAAAGTATAAACAACAGTTTATCTATGATGAAGAAGTATGGTTAGTGAACAGGAAAGACATCTTGCTCATGAGTTTAATACCTTGATTGATGATGCTATTGGGAAAAAGAAAAATACACTGATTACAAAAAGGTATGTCACAATATCGCAGAAAGCATTGAATTATGAAGATGCCAAAGCGATATTTTTTAATATCTACAGAAAAACAGAAGAAAAGTTTAAGGATTTAAAATCTAGTATTCGTATCGTACCAGTTAATGAGCGTTTGACTTTGATTCATGACTTTTGGAATATCCAAACAGCAGATGAAAAGGGAATCAAAGATTTTGAAGAATATCGTAAGGAAAAAGATCTAACGATTTATGATGTTCTTGCACCTCATGAATATATCAATCTAAGAGAAAGCGATTATATTGAAATCACTCCTCAAGATGTATTAAATTCGGATACAGAAACGGATGAAATCCATAAAAAACGCTTTATTCGTTGTCTGTATATTGAACCTGATTTTCCTAATGCAATTACTCCAAAGTTTTATAATATTTTAACTACGATTGAAGATTTACACCTTGTTACGACAATCAATATTCAGCCAAATGAAACGACCAAGATTGTAAAGAAATTATCCAAATTGCAATCAGGTTTGGAAACAGAGCGTTATAACAAGGTCAAACAATATGCGAAGCAACAGATGAATTATGAATACATGAAAGATAAGAAACTGGAAACAAAATTAGATGATGTTACGCAGATGATTGAAGATATTCAGTATAACGATCAAAAAGTTTTCTGTGAGAATATCTGTTTATGCATTGTTGCTGATACCTATTCTGAATTAGAAGAACAGACTGTTAAAATTCAAAATAAAGTAGGAGAAATGTTAATTCGTATTTTACCTTTAAAATGGCAACAATTAGAAGGAATTCAAAATACACTTCCATTAGGACATAACACACTACAATTCCAACATAAGGAAACTTCTGAAGCAACAGCTGTTCATGTTCCATTCAACTCTAAAGATTTTGCACATCCTAAATCTATCTTTATGGGAATCAACTTAGTAAGTAGAAACCCTATCTTTGTAGATAGAAAACGACTGATAAATGGAAATGGATGTATTTTAGCGACATCAGGAGCAGGGAAATCCTTCCAAGCGAAAACAAATGCTGAACAAGTATTACTACGCTATCCTGATGATGAAATTATTTTTATCGATTTCCAAAAAGAATATGGAGATGCCGTAAATGAATTAAATGGACAGACCATTACAATTTCCGATTCTACAAAAACATACATCAATCCATTAGACTTAGATCAAAACTATAGTCTGTCTGAAGATGGTGGAGATTCGCCAGTTAAAGCAAAAGTTGAATATATGCAAGGTTGGGTGGAATCTATTATTGATGAAGGTAGCCTTAGTCCGATTGAAAAGACGATTGTAGATAGATGTGTACGACATATCTTTGAAGATTATGAAAAAAGTGGATTTACTGATGAAAGTAAACAACCTTTATTAAAGGACTTTCAAGAAGAATTAAATGTTCAACCTGAAGAAGAAGCGAAAAAGATGGCAAAAGCCCTTGAGCGTTTCGTTAAAGGTACACAGGATATTTTCTCTCATCCTACCAATGTTGATATTCATAACCGAGTTGTATCGTTTGATATTTCTGAACTTCCTGCTTCTATTCAAACAGCAGGATATTTAGTAGTCCTAGACCATATTATGAATCGTTTAATAAAAAACCGAGCGAAAGGTATCAATACATGGATCTATATTGATGAATTCCATATCTTGCTTGCCAATCCATCAGGTGCTGAATATGTAGCTAAGATTGTCAAAATTGGTCGTAAATACAATGCTATGATTACTGTTATTACACAAAATATCGAAGATGTTTCTGCGAACGAATGGGGTAGAAAAATCTTAGGAAATGCCGAATTTGCTATCATTTTGAAACAAAAGAAGCGAGATCGACAGATTATTTGTGATATTTTCGATATTTCTGAAGGGGAAGCACGATATATCGGTAATGATGCTAAACAAGGGCAAGGTGTCATTGTCTTTGGTTCAGATAAGATTCCATTCTATAACCATGTGCCAAAAGAATTCCGTATCTACCAGTTGAACAATACTGATAAAAAGGCGATTGCTAGAACATAAAGTGTATGTCAAAAGAAACTAGAAAAGATGTCAATAAGACATTTCGTTCAGGGGAGTTTGCTACCAGTAAAGGACTTCGTTGGACTGGTAAGGGATTGGATAAGAGTGCCAAATTTGTTTCCGAATGGAAATATAACAGACAAGGAAGCCAAGATGATGGCTCAGGTGGAAGTGGTGGAAAGGCTACTTTAGGAATTCAAACACAAGTTGATAAACCAAATGCAGAGGATGGTAATGCATTGTCACAAGAGAATGATAATAGTGCTGTAAAAACGACAGGTTCACTTTCTAAATCAGATAACGATATTCCAATCAGTAGTATGAATGAACAGGAAGGTTCTGCTGTTTTAGGTATTAAAACAATGGAATCTTCCAATGGTGTTTCTGTTGAGAATGCAGTTATAGGAAATAATGATAAAAACAGTACTATTTCCAATATCAAGACATTAGCAAATACTGGGGATGGAAAGAAAGGCACAGGTCAAAACTTAAAAGGAAAAATGGGGGAAGGAGAAGAGGGTTCACAACACTCAAATCGTTTCGTTTCTTTTATAAATCGACATACTTTTGACTTTCAACCAACGCAAGGTAAATTTTCCAAAGCAGTCACTGTGGTAGGAAAAACTTCTGTAGAAGCAAGCAAGGTTGTTAAAAAAGGGGCAAGACTTTCTCATAAAGTAGAAAAAGCAACCAATGGCGAAGATGCTACAGGAATGAAATTCATTGAAGGAGAAGTTGGACGAAAGGCAGGAAAGGTAGCGGGAAAAGTTGGGAAAAAAGTTGGAAAAACGACAGCAAAATATACCTATAAAGGTGGTAAAAAGGCAATACAATTTTCTTATGTAACTGTAAAATCTTCTATTAAAAAAGGAGTGCAAGTTGCGAAGGCAAGTACCACGATAGTGAAACGAGCAATGACAGTTATCTTTCAAACTGTTACAAAAGCTGTTACTACTATCGCTCAATTCCTTGCTCCTTTCACGATGGCGATTATAGTTGGTGCAGTTACAATGGCACTTTTTATTGTTATCTTTGCAGGTTCATCAGCTAGTGCTGAAAGATGTTCTACTGATTATGTATTTTCAGATGGAACAACAGAAGGAAATGCACAGGCTGTATGGACATACTTAAAAGGAAAGGGATTATCGGATGAAGCTGTTTCAGGCGTTATGGGAAACATGGAGCGTGAATCCAATTTTGATCCTGCCCTAATTGAAAAAGGGTATCCATATCAAGGACATGGCTTAATCCAATGGAGTTATGGAAGAAAAGACAATTTATTGAAACAGGCAACCTTAAAAGGTGTTTCATGGACGGATTTAAACTTTCAACTAAACTTCTTATGGGAAGAATCCTTATCCCCTGAATCCTATTATGGAAAACAATTACAGAGGGAAGGATTTTATGAAAATAAAAGTCCATCAAGATGTGCTTATTTGTTCCATAAGATTGTAGAAAGGTCGAGTGATTCCTATCAGTCGATTTTAAATACTCGCTGTAAGTCGGCAAAGAAGTGGTATGATAAATTAAAAGGTACATATAAACTGACAGACTCTACAGGATGTGCAACAGGTTCTATTGAAGGTGATCCAAACTTTGGGAATACAGATGCTTGGGTAACAAAAAATCCATATGCACAAGCAGGCTTATATGGTCAGTGTACTTGGTTCGCATGGGGAAGATTCTATGAAATCTATGGATTTAGCCCTGGTTTTACTGGAAATGGATATTCGTGTGTAGCACAGTTGTTAGCAACGCATCCAGACAAATTTGAGTTCAGTTTGATACCGAAAGTAGGAGCTGTCGGTTCTTCAGATGTTGCTCATAACCATGTATGGATCGTAGTCGGTGTAGAGGGAGAAAAGATTACCATTCAAGAGGGAAACTTAAATGGTAAGACAGATTCCTTTGAAGTAGCAAAGAGTGACTGGCATACAGTTACATACTCATTAAGTCAATTACGAAGTATTTATGGAAATATTTCTTTTGCAAATCCTAAGTAAATGAGGTGGTATCATGAAAAAAGTAATACTAGGAATTGTTGGAGTAATTGTGGTTTTAGGACTTGCTATAGGTGTCAAGATATATGTATTTCCTGAACCAACACACTTAGATGTTTTATCAAACTTAGAGCTTACATTTGAAGGTATGGAAGAAAGCGGTAAGGCGTCCATAAAAGGAAACGATATTCAATATGATGGAGATGATAAAGAAGTCCTAGACTTTATTGCATCTTTGAAATATGAAATATCTCCTAACAAAAATCTAAGCAATTATGATGATGTGGAAGTGAAAGTGATTTTTGATGAAAAAGCAAGAAAAGAAGCGAATGTAGAACTTGAAAGCACATCACGAACATATCAAGTAAGAGGATTAGAAGAAACTCCTGAACAAAAGGCAGAACGAGTAGAAATTATTGATGGACATGAAGTGCCGAGGGATTGGGAACTAGAAGATGAAGATAAAAAAGCCTATATTGAATATTTAAAACAGTTAGAAAATGCTGAAGATGAACTTGTCGAAGAAAAAGGTGCATATACAGAGTGGATGAAAGGAAATTCTAAAGAAGAAACAAAAAAAGAGAATAAAGAATTCCTCACAAAAGATTATGCCAATAATTCCACTGTCGCTTTTAAACGAGCAAATGAGTATGGATTAACATCTTCACAAGAATTCAAGGTACAGCCAATCATTAAAAAAGATAAAACGATTGGCTACGAATGTATATTTAAGGGGTCTGAATAAGACTCCTTTTTTAGAAAGAAGGTGGAAAAATGAAATTATCTGTAGAACAGGCAAATATACTTGATAAGATTGTAGAAAAATCAAGAATGGATTGTTGGTTTTCAATAACAGATGATTTAACAAGTATTCATGATGTAGAAACAAATAGAAACATTAGTTTACGATATGGAATTGGGATATTGAATCAAGGAGTAACAGATCTTGTAAAAGATTATGGATTAAATGAACACGAAGTAATGGTGTATCACGATTTACTTATTTCTTTAGGACTTGAAAAAGAACAGAAGAAAGATATGACAAAAGATGATTTAGGTATGAATGGAAAATATACAATTATCAATAAAGTAGTGACTGGTACTGGGTTTAATGTAGTGCTTGGCATCAATGAAAGTCATCCAATAAAGGAATATCGTTATGTGACTTGGACACAAAACGATAGAGGGTATGATGTAGGACATTATTTCGGTAATTTAAAAGAAGCTCAAGCAGATATGCTAGAACGTGCTTCTAATGAATTGAATATTGACTTACATGAAAAGTGGTACAATGAGTTCATGGAAAATGACATTCTATGTGCTTTATCCGAATTTCTTTCAGATGATGAAGTTGAACAACTGAAAAATGATAAAGAGTTTATGTCGCAAGCTAACCACTTATATAAAAAAGCCGATATTGGTGTAGATCAAGCGATAATTGATGGAATAAAGGAGCTTTATGAAGAATATAAAGAAATCACTGTAGTAGATTTTGATGAGGATTTAGATGAAATAGAAATGGAGTGATTGAATGGCAAAGAAAATAGCAATGGGAATCATGGCAACAATCATTGTTGTCTTTTTTGGATTGTCAGCCTATAAAAATTTCTTTGGACAAGAAAAGGAACCTGAAAAACCAAAGATAGATATATTTAAAACGGCAATGGAAAATGTGGATGTAAGTTATGTACCATATGGGGAGTCCAACGGAGATTGTTTATTATTCGTAACAAACAATAACAAGTTTCAAATCAATGTCACAGGAACAATTGTCAAAGAAGATGAAAACGGAGTGCATGATGAAGATAAAGATGATGAAATCAATATAAACATCAATCCACAACAAACCTATGTCATGGAAACAGTCAATCCAAACAATAAAGGGGCAAGGGAATCAAGACAAGAAATTACCTTTGATGCTTCTTCTCTAAAAGCCTCTCAAGTGGAAGGCAGTAATGAAGATGGTAAAAAATCAACAGAATTATTATTTCAAGATGATGTGAATGTGCAGATATTTCCTGATAAGAGAAATGATAGCGAACAACCTTTGATTACAATCGAAAACAATACGAACCATAAATTGTATGTACAAGGATATGTTGTATTCTATGGAAATAAAGAACAAACAGAAATTACAAATATAGCAAAAATCGAATTTGAAGATGTGCCAAAGAAAGATGTATATAAAGATTATATCTATATAGGTACTTCTGAAGAAGCAAGCGATAACTTCAAAATTTTTATCAATATGTGTGAATAGAAATTAGGTGACGAACATGGAATTAAGTGAAAGAGAACAAGAGATATTGAAACTGTATCGAGCTGATAAAAAGCGTAAAAGAAAGAAAAGGATTACATTGATTATGCTTCTTCTTTTACTGTCAATAGGTGGATATGGAGTGTATCGATATGTTCAATCCATGCCAACAGCACCTAAAGAAAAAATAGAAGAAAAACCTACAGATACAGTAAAACCTAACATTACACTTACAACAGAAAAAATCGAAATCTTTAAAGGAGAGGACATTGCGTATGAAAAATACATCAAAGAAGCAATGGATGATAAAGATGGAGATTTAAGTGAAAAAGTAAATTTTAATAAAATAGATGCCAATGAAGTAGGCGAATATGAAGTTCATTATCGTGTGAAAGATAAAGCAGGAAATGAATCTTCAGCAACTTTAAAAGTGGTTGTGAAAGAAAAAGAAAAGCCTAAAGAGAAACCAAAAGAAGAAGTGGTGGAACAGCCAGTACAACAAGTACCTCAACAAGAACAGCAACAAACTCTACCACCACAGCCACAGCCTGCACCACCTGTTACAAAATACTTTATGTTTACAGATGGTTATACTATGGATAATGTAACCAGTGCTTGTCAAAATGAATTGGTTGCTTCAGGAAGGGCAGGAGTTTGTACTCCAATTCAAGATGCTAGTGGTATCTATACAGGAATGCGTTTGGATTTATACTAAGAAAGGATAACTTTTTATGAAAAGAAAACTAGAAGAACAAATCAAAGAAAGTGATAAATATAATCCATCTACGATCGAAGCAGAATATGATAATTACGATAGTCAGGAGGAAATTATTGATGAAGAAATGGAACAAGATGAAATCGAATATAGCTGATGAAGAATTAAAATATAAATTCATGAATGGTTATAATTTGTTTTATCAGGAAGATAGTGACAAAATTACCATCATTGGCATGAAGAAAAATTTGTTATTCTATTTAACATCTTCATGTAGTTCCAAGGATATTCCTATGGTAAAGACCATAAAGACTAGATGTAATGATATGGCTTGGTACATATTGGAATGTCCTTTCTTTCGCACAGAAGAAGGAAGATGTATCAATGTGAACGATTGTCATATGATGGGAGAAATGCCAAGACAAGAAGTAAATGTATTGAAAGAATACCTATCAAGAAAGGAGATTTATATTTAATATGGCAAATAGAGAAAGAACAATCGAAAATAAAATCAAATTTTATGAGAATAAAATTGTTGCTTCTGAAACATTGATAGCAGAAGAACAACAAAAATTAGAAGGGTATAAGCTGGAGCTGAAGAAATGGCAGGTACATAAGAAAAATCTTGAAAAACTATTTCAAGAAATTGATAATGATGTTTAATTCGGTAAAAATTACAAGTGTAAAAAAATACACGCTATGAGAAGCCCATAATGGAACGCTAAGAGCCATCTTTACTTTCATGAACAACAAGTCAAAAAAGTTTGTAATTCGTCTTAGCGTTTGATTGTGGAAGCCGATTTTTTTCAAAAACGCAATTTTTAGTTCAAAAATAAGAAAACGGACTAGGAAAGGATAAAAAAATGAAAAAAAGAGTATTTATTGATATGGATGGAACATTGTATAGATTCCACGATCATATATTAGATGAATCAGGGCATGTGCAAATCGAAAAAATGTACGAACTTGATTTTTTTGTAAAATTAGAATCATTTGAAAATATGAAGGAAGCTATCAATCTTTTACATTCAGTAGATAAAGAAGAAATTGAGATTTTTATTCTTTCTTCTGCTGACACAAAGGAAGTTGTTCATCAAAAAAATATTTGTATTGATAGAGATTTTCCATTTATTGATGAAGAACATAGGTTGTTTCCAAAAACATGGGAAAGTAAAACCGACAAAATACCTGAAGGAATTTATGTAGGAGATATTTTAATTGATGATTACAATGTCAACCTTGAACAATGGAAAGATAAGGGCGGTACATCAATTAAGTTTGTGAACAACATCAATCATCAAGGAAAAGGTAGATATGGTGGAGATGTAGGCAAACTATGGGAGCATGAAATATTACGCTACGATATGAAACCAAAAGAAATCGTATTAAACATTGAAGAAATAATTGGAATACAGAGAGATAGATTTTTATTTCGATTTCCTGATGAAGAAAAAAACAAAGGTATCATGGAAAAAGTAAGTTCGGTATTTAATGAATGGAATTTATGCGAACATGATAGCAAAGTATATTTGGTGTTTACAGGAGATTTAGAAGAAAGCATTACTTTCGATTATGAATGGATGATAAAAAATATGGATGCAGAAACGATAGAAGATGGATGTTTCTCCAGTTATGCTGAAGCTTTGTATAATTGGATAGATAGTGTCATTCAAGATATTCGTGATCTTGGCGTGTGGAATGAAGAAAAAGGGCATGATTTTTATTTGTCGGTTGAGGAAATAGAGTATTGTGGATTAAAAGAAATCTACCAAGATGAGAAAGAGAATGATTTAGAAATGATGGAAGAAATGGATGAGATTGATAAATAAATGCAAAGCAATAAATAAAGGTATGTCATGACATTTGAAAGTCTGTTATAATATAAACTGAACAGAATGAGGTGAAGATAATGAATCCTTTTAAAAAAGCGATAAAAGAATCTCAAGATTATTACGAAAATTTCATTACTCGTAGTGTCCATAGTTCAAATAAAATTGAAGGAAATACTTTATCATATGCAGAAACATACGCTATCATATTTAATGATAATTCATTTTCTCTATCAGATGTAAAACCTAGAGAAATCTATGAAGCAATCAATTTAAAATATGCGTTACAAGAATCATTGAAACAACAAGACAATGAAATCAATCCATCTTTAATTGTAAAGCTAAATGAAATTATCAATAAAAATATCAAAGATACAAGTGGTTATCGTAAAATTCCAGTGTTTATTCGTGGGGCAGATTTTGTACCACCTGAAGCTAAATATGTATCGAATATGGTAATGGAACAACTCTATTTTTATAATCATAGTACATTGCCATTGTTAGAAAGAATTGCAGATTTTCATATTCAATTTGAGCATATACATCCTTTTGAAGATGGAAATGGCAGAACAGGTAGACTACTCATCAATCACGAATTGATTCGTAATAATGAAATACCAATCGTTATCCCTGATAATAAAAGAGCTGAATATTTTGAATACTTGCAAAATTATGATGTTAAAGGTTTAGCTCATATGATTGAAGAATTACAAAAAGTAGAGAAAGAAAAAATGAATTTATATGTAAAAGAAATTGTTAGTGAAGATATAGATAAAAGTATTGAAGAAGATTTTGAAGATAGAGATATTTGAAGTGTTAAAAGCAATGTTCATAAATGATGACTTGCTTTTTTTTACTAGGAAGAGGGTGGAACTATGATTTATGTTACAGGAGATATTCATGGTGAAATAGATATTTCGAAGTTGAACACTCAAAATTTCTCGCAAGCCAAGGCAGGTGATTATTTGATTGTCTGTGGAGATTTTGGTTTGATATGGGATATGAAACCAAGCAGAGCTGAAGAATATTGGATGAAATGGTTATCTGAAAAACCATGGATTACTTTGTTTGTGGATGGGAATCATGAGAACTTTGATCGTTTAAAAAACTATCCTATTACAGAAGAATGGGGTGGAAAGGTTCAGAAGATTTATGATAAGGTTTACCACTTAATGCGTGGGGAAATATATCTGATAGAAGGCAAGAAAATCTTTACTTTTGGTGGAGCGTTCTCACATGATAAAATGTATCGTAGAGAAGGAATTTCTTGGTGGGAAGATGAACTACCAACAAAAGAAGAATGTGAATATGCAATAGCGAATTTGAAAACTGTTGGAGATACTGTAGATGTCATTATCACACATGATGCACCGAAAAGCATTGCTCGAAGATATGGATATGATAGAGTAGATATGAGTCAAGTATATGCAACAGACAAGGAAGATATAACGGCATTCTTAGAACATATTTCACATTTTGTAAACTATAAACAATGGTATTGTGGACATTACCATATGGACTTTGATGATAGTGAGTCCTTTCATTTTCTTTATCAAACAATTTTAAAAATTGATATGTAATGGAGAGCATTTCTCCATTTTTTTATTTTAGAGAGGAGCAAATATGCCTGAAAAAAAGAAACTAAGTAAGACTAGAGAAATGTTAGTCAATGAGTATGTTAAATCGCTTGAACAAGATCAGCTACCTTGGATAAAGGAGTGGGGAAGCAAGCCACCTCATAACGCAATTACGAAGACACCATACAGACTTTATAACAAAGTTTTACTTTGGTATATTCAAGAACGAAATCATTATGAGGATAGTCGTTGGTGTACGATACGACAGGCAGAATCAAGAGAATGGTTTGTTAAGAAGGGAGAGAAATCCATTCCATTAGAGTTTTATTATTACTACAATAAGAGAACTCATAAATCAATGACGATTGAAGAATTCTACAAATTTATTACTGACATCAGAAAAAATGGAAGCCTTGATGAAGAGCAATTACAGGAATTGTTAAAAGAATATGTTCTTACCAGTTCATCATTTAATGTGTTCAATGTGCAGGCTCAAATGGAACACAGACACTATCTAAAAGATGGTACAGAGTATGTAAAAGCTACCGATTATTATCAGTTGTTAAAAGAAATCAAGGCAGACAAAAAGGCAAGTTATGAAGAAAAAAATCAGCGTTATACTGAATTGAAAGAACGATATGAATTAGTGACAGAAGAAATTCCTATTGAGAAAATACCTACGATTGAATATAAATCAAATGAAGTCGTTGATAGCATTATAAAGAATATGGGAGTGGATTATGAAGAGAAGGGAGATAGAGCATACTATAGTCCTTCCGAAGATAAAATTACTTTACCACCAATGACAACATTCCATTCAGAGTATGGATACTATGCGACAAAGTTACATGAATCTTGTCACGCAACAGGGCATTCCAGTCGCTTAAATCGTGATATAGAAAATAGATTTGGAAGTCAAAAATATGCAATAGAAGAACTAAGAGCAGAAATTGGTTCTTCTTTTTTGATGGCAGAATTGGGGTTAGAAGCTGACGAAACTCATGTGAATAATCATAAGGCTTATATCCAAAGTTGGATTTCTGAATTAAAAAATGATCCGAAAGTTTTATTTGATGCGATTAAGGATGCAGATGAAATTGTAGATTACATTAAAGATATTGAGGATTTTGAAAAGTATATTTCACTGTCTGAAATTGAACAGGAAACACTGGATACAATAGAAGAAGATATGGACGAATTAGAAATGGAAATGTGAGGTGACAAGAGATGGAATATGCAAATAAGGAAGCATTATTAGAAGCGTTAAGTTTAAATAAGAATGCCAGTGCAGGCTATGATGAATATCCTGATGAAGATATGGAGTCTATTACTTTTCATGAATCGGAAGAGAAAGAAATCACAAAAGAGTTTGATACAAAAGTAGAGTATGAGGATGTTTTAGAATGAACACAGACACAATTCAAATGAGTTTGTTTGACTACTTTATGGAAGATGAACAGTTTACCATTCCTGAAGCTACAGCACTTGTGAAAGAACAAAAAAACTTGCAAGTAAATGATGAATCTATTCGTGCAAGGATTTATGAAGGACTTGAATTAGGCATCTTTAAAAGGGTTGCTAGAGGTGTTTATAAAGTAGAAAGTCAATTAGAACAGAAGAAAGCTACTTGCCTTTTAATCAATGGAGATGGTCGTGATTTATCGTTTATTGAAGACAATAGTATTGATGGAATCATTACAGACCATCCATATGATTTAGCAAAATCTCTGACTGGTGGCAATAGAAAATTTGCGACATACGAGTTATTTAAGTACACACAAAAAGACTTTCAAGAGAAGATGCGTGTGCTAAAAGAAGGAGCATTTTGTGTAGAATCTTACCTGAAGAGAACGAAGTAAATTATCAATACTTGTATGAAATCAAACAAATGGCAATCAAAGAAGGCTTTAAATATTTTACAAAAGTGCCTTGGATAAAAGGCGATTTTAAAGCAAATACAGGGCGAAAATCAAAGAATAGGGAAGATATCATGTTCTTCTCAAAAGGAGAACCACGCACTCTTAAACTGGATGCGAAGAAGAATATTCAACTTGCGAAAGAAAATGATATTGATGTAAAAGGATTGACTTCTTATGAAGTGAAAGAACGCTTAGAGGCACATGGTTTAAGTGTTTTTTATATGAAAGGAACAAGTGGAATGTTACCTACAGAATTTCAAAGTGAAGTAGAAAACTTCCCAAAAGAATTTGATTTTCAACCAAGAAGTCGAACGCAAAAAGTAATGGAAGCAGAGAAACCAGTAGCACTTATGGTATCTATTATTGAATATATTTCGTTACCTGATGAACTTCTGTTAGATCAATTTGGTGGTAGTGGAAACTTTGGAATTGCGTGTCTAAATACAAACAGAAATGCAATCATAGTGGAGAAAGATGAACAAACTTTTGAACGCATGAAAGACAATATTGTGAACACTATGAAAGATAAAAGTGAAGCAAGTATCTCAATCAAAGAAGTTGATTTGGATGAAGATATGGACATGGAAATGGAACTTATGTAGATGAAAGAATCATCAACAAAATTGTTTGTAATTGCTCTTATAGGAACAATATGTTTCTGTTTATTTATCTTTATTAAGCAACTAATCAAGGAATATAAATCACGAAATTCTATTTTAAATGGATATTTTGTGAGTGCAGATATGTTTCTGAAAAAATGGAACGAAAGATATAAAAATGAAACATGGAACAAGTCAGGATGTTATGTGATTCTTATATATAGTCATGCGATAAAGGAGTTTCATAAAGAAAAATATGAAGCAATTTACATAGGTCAATCGTTACATTTAGCAAATAGAGTGAAACAACATTTACAAGGAAATGGAAACAAAAATGTATATCACGATTATCAAAATGGGAAACAAATTTACATTCATTTAGAACGCTGTATGCCTTCGTATATGAACAGAATGGAGAAAGATTTAATTCGATCTTTTAAAGCAACAAGGTCGTATAACATTCAAAAAGGTGGTGGAAAACATAGACGAAACAAAGACAATTTTAAATACAAATGAGGTATCGTTAAGATACTTAAATAATAATTTTATGGATACAAAAATGAAATTTTTGCACACGAAAGTGGTGTGGGAAGATAATCCCTGCATCACTTTTTTTACAGTTAGGAGTGAATGAAAATGAAATTTGAAAGAGCGAGTACCTACAATTTTGGTGCAACAAATTGAATCGTAGAAGGGTTTCAGGGGCTACCCCTGACAAGCAAGGGTGTGTATAGACACCATGCTTGTTATATACAATTACAACCTATTGGGAAACAGATTGTGAGGGAAAAATATGGAATTCAAAAGAATACCTTTTATCGCTGTTCAAAGAAAATTTAATCTGACAGATAGACAGATGTATTACATACGAGATCGAATTAGAAAATATCATAAAGAAGATGAATGGTTCATATTCGAGTACAACGCAATCGGAGAAAAAGAACTGTGGATTTATTTGGAAGGTGTGCATTGGATAGAGGAAGTATATCTTCAATATGATACACCATATATTGAAGCAGAAATCCAATTTGTATCGAAACAGATTAAGAGATTAGAAGAAGAATTAAATGTGCATTGTGACCCTATCCACTGTGAAGATATGGACATCATTGAACTCTCTATTTATTTTCAAAAAGCAAAGAAGACGATCTATAACGAAATCAATAAAAACAGGAAGGATTTAGAAAAATATATCATTGGAAAGAAACCAATAAAGCTATCTGAAGAAGGGGTGCGTTGGATGGAATTGAACCTATATCGGAAGCGATATATGAAAGACCTCTACTTATACAAAAGAGTGATGCAGGATAGAAAGCGAGAAAAAAACAATGCGACAAAAATTACACGAGGATGATAAAAGAAAACGAGTCAATGTTTTGCTTAGTAATAATGAACGAGAACTGTTAAAAGAAAAGATGGATAAATATGGATACGCAGATTTATCGTCCTATTTACGAGATGCAGGAATATACGAAAGACTGTATTTGGAAGATATAGATGGTAAAAAAGAAATATCTGAACTTGTCAGTAATATGATTGGAGAAATCAGGAAGTATTTATTTGAACAGAATAAAATATTGATGAAAAGCAGTCTTACAAGAAATGACATTCAGTTGTTGTCTGAACAAAACGATAAAATTTTAGAATCGAATATGAATTTAGTAAAACTTATAAATGAAGTGTTGTGGGTATCTTCAAGAGTTATTGCTGAAGACCCTAGCCGTTTTGTTCAACAAGCAAAACTATTTGATGATGATGCAAAATAGAAAGGGGGCAATGAAATGCCATATACAAAAAGAATACCGGTACACGCAGGAGAAAGAGGAACAGGTTTATATAATTGCTTGGAGTATGTACGCAATGGAGATAAGACAGAGGATGGGATTTTGGTAAATTCCTTAAACTGTACAGTTGAATTTGCGGAACAAGAATTTCTTTATATTCAAAGAAAGTATCATAAAGAAAATGATGATCGAGTTGCCTATCATGTTATTCAATCATTTGATATACGAGATGATATAACTCCTGAACAAGCCAACGAAATAGGAATGAAATTATGTAAAGAGATTATGTAAAATTTTATATCTGATTTTTGATTATCCGCATAAATACAATACTTTCAAGCATTTTGACGTATAGGAAAACATTCATTTTACCACGAATTTACCACGATTGAATAAGCCTTGATATGACCTATAAAATAACACTCAAAAGACATCATTATACCTAAATGGTGTCTTTTAAAAAAGCAGTCAATCCTAAGACCAACTGCTTTGTATAATGGATATGAAGTTGTCAAACTGGAATTTTTTGCTAACATTATACTTCATCATCCCAAATCAAAGAACGCCTACTCATATACTAACAAAATAGCATTTTATTATATGATATAGAATTTACAACTTTTAAAAGTTATCATCAAACTCTTTGTTTTCTGTATTCTTTTTTAAAGCGATCCATAAAACTATAAAAAAGAGGACATATACAATCATTCCCACCACAGTTGATTCCTGAGCATATTTTGTTGACAAATTTAGCAGTCCTTGTTCTTCTCCAATCTCTTTTATAATATCAAAATCTGCAAACTTCTCCATCCAATGTCTTAACTGCCATAGGTAATAAATGATTACAGCAAAATATATACCCGCAATTCCTCCTAATCCCAAAGTACAATTTTTCATAGATTTATTCCACAAAATTTTTTTCTTCGCAACACAGACATATAAAACAAAAATAATAGCACTTCCAAAAATAAGGATTCCCATTTCCATCATAAATGCTGTAACAATCAAATTTCCTGAAAATTTCGTAAAGTGTTCTATAATAGCGTCCAGCCCCATTTTTAAACATGCTGAAATTAAACCGAACACAACTCCAGTAAATCCAAGTTTTAAATAATTTTCATTTTCTATTTTAATAGCTAAATACAACATAGTGCTATAAAGCATCCACAAAATAAAAGATGCTATAAATAATTTATCAAAATACCCCCACGCCATATAAGGCACACCTACCAACCACTTTGAAAGCAGTCCAAATAAAATGGTTGATATGGTTACGATTGTTAAATTTTTACTATTTACCATTTGCCAAACCTTCTTTACTTATTTTGATAATTGCTTAGTGACATATTGCTTCATACTTTTTGATAAATTGTAAAGCAATATTATTCTCCTGTTTTTTTGTTACAAGTCACTTCTATCCAATATACTACATAAGCACATAAAAATATTGCAACTGGAATAAAAGATAACGGTTCAACATAATTTACAAGCTCTGATATGCCCGTAAAAAACGCATATTCTGTTTCAGACTGTGGGAAAATGACAGCATAACCATATGAATGTGATAAAAGTGTAATAATAAATGGTATTACAACACATACTGAAACTGCCATAATCGTATTCAAGACACCTAAAATAGTAGACTTGCTTGAATGTTCAAATATCTTCTTCTTTGAAAGAAACCACAATAAGATAAATACAATTCCGATTACAATAAATTCTCCAATTTGGTAAAAATTAAGAACGCTATTTTCTAATATTATTTCCCCATATCCGAGCATGGACTTTAAGAAAATTTTGGGTTGTAAACAAATAACCAACCCTAGAACTATATAGAGAACAAAAACAGCCATAGAAACATTCAGCATATTCTTAACAATTTTTTGTTTTTTCTCATTCATAAAATAATACCTCCTTGCAACACTTAATGTCTATGCTAATATAATTTTGTTATCCATATTATAACAGTTCCATATATCCGCCACAATAAAAATCAGCATACCCTTTAAATATTTTCTGCGTTGAACATACACATTTTTCCTTTCTTCCTCTTGATTACCAATCACAGAAAAGAAAAAGCCCTGTCAAGAGCCTTGCCACCATTGGTGGTGCTTTGCACTCTTTACGGGGCTTTTTGTTTGCTGTATCTTCCATGCAAGAGGAAATTAAAGACCTCTGTTCCATTTCGCCTTTAGATAATCTTCATAATTTCCCTCGTTAAAGTCTACTTGTGGAGAAGTATTAGGAATGTTTTTTCTGTTATCTATATCTGCAAGTTGACGGAATATCCAGTCATCATAAGGGTTGTGATATTTGTATTCTTTCGGCTGTTCTCTGTATCGGTCTAACCCTCTCATTTCCTTATGCACTTTCATCATGCGTTCTATTTTTTGTCGTTGTATCAACTGTTTGATTTCCATAAGTTCTTCAATTTCTACAACCTCATTAGAAAGATAATTACTGATGTATCTAATCAATATGGTTTCCATGTAAAATCTGTATTCGTTTTCATTATCGAAAAATTCATTTTCAGACAGATAATCTAAAGAAACATTGAAGTCTTGTTCCCGTTTGATAATATCCATAATATATGGCTCGGTATGGTCGATATACTTCCATTCTCCCGACAATAATTCATTGGGCGTTACACCCAGCACGTCCATTATCTTCTCTAATGTATCAAAGGTAGGATAATTCACACCACGTTCAATCTTGGAAAGGCTCTGCATATTGATACCGATTTTGTCCGCAAGTTCCTGTTGTTTCATTCCTCTGTGTTTTCTTATGGTCTGTATGTTTTCTCCTAAGAAACTGATTTTCTTTTCATAATGCTCCATAACTTAGTATAACCGCTCCTTTCGTTGCTTCTCTTGGCATTTATAAGCATATCATACTTAATATATATCCAAAAGTCAACAAAAATTTCTTGACAAGTAATTCTAATGGCGTTATTATCGTATCAGATGGAGTGATTAAGCACGCTAGGGTCAATCACACGCTTGAGTAAGCATAGAGAAGATATATTTTCGCTTTGATAGCATGAATAAGCATGGACTGTCAGACCGAAAATAGTGGTTTCCAAAAGGGGCTGGCTGGACGGGGCACGTCCCCCAGACGTGTTCGGACAGACAGTTCCTTTTGGAAAGGGAACGCCTTTCGGCGTTCGTAAAGGGCGTATATGTAACACCGCCCTGCGCATACATGTCATAGTACCTAGAAACTGTGATAAATAAAGGAAAAAACACGATTTTTACCCCGCAAAAAACGGGAAGTACGAAAGGAGTAATGCACTATAACTACACACAAAAATTTATCCGTTAAGATTGATTACATCAGCATTGTATTTGAAACGGCAACCGCAGAAGATGTAATCATGCACATTTTAGGTTTACCGACTGACATTTTCAATGTCTATCCGGCAAGCATTAAATACAAAACCTATCAAGCACGCTGGCAGATTGGAGATATTTATGTATCGGGGGACGCAAGAAAAACAGAGGATAACCCACAAGGTTAGGCTGTTATCTTGTTATGACTGGCAGAGGTTGTGATGATATTTTCCGTATTCTCGACAGTAGGAATTATACCTTTGGGGATATGTTCCGACGCTGTGAGCGAAGATACGGACGGGATAATTTCCATTTCACAAGACTTGATATTGCCATTGATGATAAGAACGAAAAACCATTTTTTACCATAGAGCAGATAAAGAAGAAATGCGAAAAAGAGGAATTTATCTCGAATAGTGAGGGCTACCACTTTGATGAAAGCAAGTTTGATGATTTCGACACCGCAAAGACTGTTTATATCGGTGCTGGAAAATCGGGATTGTCCTACCGCTTTTATGATAAGGATAAGGAAGTCTGTTCAAAACATAATAAGACACTTGATGAAGTCGGCAGTTGGAAACGGACAGAAATGCAACTGCGTGATGATAAGGCTCATGCTTTTGCCATGACCTTCAAGGAAAGACCGCTGGAACTTGGAGAACTGGCTTTCGGTCTATTGGCAAACAACCTACGCTTTGTCGTACCAAACAGAAACGAAAGCAATAAGAGCAGGTGGAAAACTTGTCGGTTTTGGGAACGCTTTTTAGGGGCTGTGGAAGTCTTAAAACTGCAAGTACCAAAACAGCAAAATTCCCTTGAGGAAACACAGCAATGGCTCACAGAGCGTGGCGTGATTTCCGCTGTCAAAAGTTTTTACTTCTTGGAAGAACATGACGCATTAGGTGGACTGGAAAAAGTGGGAACTATGCTTGATAAGGCAAGATACAGCAATTCCCTTTCCAGTAAATTAACCGCCCATTTACAGAGGATAAACCGTACCGACCTTATCCCTTATATCCAGTATGACACGAAACATGGGAAAGGGGGTATCTGATGAATAACAACGATATTCCCGTATGGGAAAAATACACCCTTACCATTGAAGAAGCGTCAAAGTATTTCCGTATCGGAGAAAACAA